>Ga0265593_1000046_pt1 | contig 95459 bp, 90 predicted proteins | sample saktaG_8_FD_190136 | JGI IMG/M metagenome (GOLD analysis project Ga0265593, IMG submission 190136) | Saline water microbial communities from Sakinaw Lake, British Columbia, Canada - sak_2011_5_24_36m | ecosystem: Environmental > Aquatic > Non-marine Saline and Alkaline > Saline ... | reverse complement strand
GAAATGCATGAATTACACTCAATTAACCCTACAGAAAAGATATCATATTTCAGCTTTACTGAAGTCAGGTTTGAAGCAAAAAGAGATAGCAAGTGAGCTAGGTGTTCATCCTTCTACAATTTGTAGAGAACTCAAACGCAACAGAGATAAGATTAGAGGATACACTGCTGATTTGGCACAGATTAAATCCACAAAAGCACAAATGCAAAAAAAGAAGAGGTTATCTCTTACAAAAACTATTGAAAAATATGTAAGAGCCAAGCTAAAGCAAGACTGGTCGCTAGAGCAGATATCAGGGAGGATGAAACTTGACACTGGTGTATCGGTAGTTCATGAGACAATTTATCGCTACATATATGACAATAAATCTAAGGGTGGTAAACTCTATACATATCTCAGACATAAAAATAAAAAGTATCATAAGCGTTCTAATGAGTACAAAACCAGAGGTACTCTCATTGACAGAGTTATGATAGATGCAAGACCAAAAATTGTAGAGAAAAAATCTCGTATTGGAGATTTGGAAATTGATACAGTCATAGGTAAAAATCATATTGGGGCATTAGTCACAGTTGTTGATAGAAAATCAAAGTTCACTCTTATCAGAAATGTCCCATCCAAAGAAGCAAGAGTCGTTACTCAAGCTCTCATTGAAATGATACAGCCAATAAAAGCTGTTACGCATACAATCACAAGTGACAATGGTAAAGAGTTCGCTTATCATAAAGAAGTTGCAGCTGCCCTCGATATTGATTTTTACTTTGCAAATCCATATCACTCTTGGGAAAGAGGTTTAAATGAGCACACAAATGGACTGATTAGACAATATTTACCAAAGAAAAGTGAATTCATAAATGTTTCTAAGGACGAAATAATTATGATTCAGAACAAACTTAACCATAGACCTAGAAAAGTGCTTGGATACAAAACTCCGTTTGAAGTATTTTTTAGTGAAATGAGTCGAAAGTCAGCTAGTTAATTTTAGGTGGAAATTGCACTTGTTTTTAGAATTGGCGTTGTGATTGATTTTTTGAAGGAGTTGGTTGCGGAAACAGGATTTGAACCTATGACCTTCGGGTTATGAGCCCGACGAGCTACCGAGCTGCTCTATTCCGCGATCTGTGGATGGGGTGAAGGGATTCGAACCCCTGAATATCGGTACCAAAAACCGAGGCCTTACCGCTTGGCGACACCCCAATGTGTCTTTAAAAGTTTTTTTAATGGCTCCGAATACTGGATTCGAACCAGTGGCCAAGTGATTAACAGTCACCTACTCTACCGCTGAGCTAATTCGGAATGTGTCACCTAAATGGTGGTGGACAGAGAGGGGTTCGAACCCTCGGTACCGTTACCAGTACGCATCCTTAGCAGGGATGTGGTTTCAGCCGCTCACCCATCTATCCTAGTTTCTTCAATTAACTCTTATTATTTTTTTGTCTTAGTGGTGGACAGATAGGGATTCGAACCCTAGGAGGTATGACCCTCGCCGGTTTTCAAGACCGGTGCATTCAACCAAGCTCTGCCATCTGTCCACTAATGCTGTAAGTATTAATAATAATTGGAGGCGCCACCCAGATTTGAACTGGGGATAGAAGCTTTGCAGGCTCCGGCCTTACCACTTGGCGATGGCGCCAGTTCGTTTATTATTAATGTTATGGTGCCCGGAGCCGGACTTGAACCGGCACAGTGTTACCACCGAGGGATTTTAAGTCCCTTGCGTCTACCGATTTCGCCATCCGGGCAGATACATACTATTTTTTGACTTCAATAAATAATAATATTTTAATGGAGCGGGAAACGAGGTTCGAACTCGCGACCCCAACCTTGGCAAGGTTGTGCTCTACCACTGAGCTATTCCCGCATACATTACCAACTTTTTTCGTTGTTGGGCCGGAAGTATAGCAAATTTTATTTGCGATGTAAAGGGTTTTTTGCAAATTTTTTTTAAAAAGTGTTATAATCGCAGTAATAATACTATATAAATAAGGATTTTTATGCGCAGTGATACAATAAAAAAGGGCTTTGACCGTACTCCGCACCGTTCACTTCTACGTGCAACAGGACTTAAAGATGAAGATTTCAACAAACCGTTTATCGGCGTTGCAAATTCTCATATAGATATCATTCCTGGGCACTTCTTTTTACAAGAGTATGGACGTATCGTAAAAGAAGCGATCCGTGAGGCTGGCGGGGTTCCATTTGAGTTTAATACTATCGGAGTAGATGATGGGATTGCTATGGGACATGATGGAATGCTTTATTCACTTCCTTCACGTGAATTGATCGCTGACAGTATCGAAACTGTTATGAATGCACACAAACTTGATGCAATGATCTGTATCCCAAACTGTGACAAGATCGTTCCAGGAATGCTTATGGGCGCACTTCGCGTCAATGTTCCTACTATCTTTGTTTCAGGCGGACCGATGAGAGCTGGACATAAAAAAGATGGTACACCTATCGATCTTGCCACTGCGTTTGAGGCTGTCGGTCAACACGCCGAGGGCAATATGAGTGATGAAGAACTTTATGAGATAGAGTGTGAAGCTTGTCCAAGCGGTGGAAGCTGTTCTGGTATGTTTACAGCAAACTCTATGAACACTTTATGTGAAGCGATGGGTGTTGCTCTTCCAGGAAATGGTACGGTATTGGCGATGACTCCTGAGCGTATCGAAATGGTTAAAATTGCGGCTAAGCGTATAGTCGAAATAGCAAAAGATAATGAAGATGGCAAATGGAATATGCGCAATATCCTCAATGCCGATGCCATCCACAACGCGTTTGTTATCGATATGGCGATGGGCGGTTCATCGAATACTGTTCTTCATTTACTTGCTATTGCTAATGAAGCGGAAGTAGAGTTTGACATCACAAACATCAACACAATTGGGAAGCAAGTGGCACATATCGCTAAAATCTCCCCTTCACTTACAACTGTACATATGGACGATATCAATCGTGCTGGTGGTGTCAATGCTGTTATGAAAGAAGTTAGCCGTCGCGGTGACATCTTACGTACAAATGTTATGATGATTACAGGTGAGACTTTAGCGGAACGTATCAAAGATGCGGAGATAAAGGACACAAGTATCATCCATACAAATGAAAATGCTTTCTCTCAAGTGGGCGGTCTTTCTATTTTGTTCGGTAACCTTGCAGAAGAGGGTGCCGTTATTAAAACAGCAGGTATCACTCCAAATATGCGTCAGTTTAAAGGGTCTGCAGTATGTTTTAATTCTCAACAAGAGGCTATCACGGGCATCATGGGTCATAAAGTAAAAGCAGGAAATGTTGTCGTTATCCGCTATGAAGGGCCAAAAGGTGGACCGGGAATGCAAGAGATGCTAGCACCTACGGCACTTATTATGGGAATGGGTCTTGGTGAAAGCGTTGCGCTTATCACTGATGGTCGTTTTTCAGGAGCAACACGCGGGGCTAGTATCGGTCATGTGAGTCCAGAAGCCGCTGAGGGTGGAATGATAAGTCTTATCGAAGATGGTGATGAGATCGAGCTTGATGTTGATACACACTTACTTCAGTTAAATGTAGATGCAGAGACTTTAGAGCGTCGTCGTATTCATTTCATACCTGTGAAAAAAGAGATCACATCAAAATGGCTTAAACGTTACAGTCTTTTAGTTTCAAATGCATCAAACGGTGCAGCTCTAAAAACAGAACTATAATCTAAAACGCTTACATGTAAGAGTTTTACTTACATGTAAACAAAATATATATATGATATTTCTAAATAAATTATTTAACTGGTTGAGACAATGAGATTTGTAGAGATTTTTTTATCAGTAGCTCTTATGTCAACGTTTCTTTTTGCAGATTCTACGTGCAGTATAAAAACGGATACCAACACAAGTAAAAAAGCAGAGATCCAATGCCACTGTGTTTGTGAGAAAAAACTCTCTCGTGAAGAAAAGATGGCAGAAGCCATCGAATTTTATAAAAACTCAAAAATCTACAAATTTTCCAAATACAACTTTCTTAACTAAGTCTCTCTTTATCTAAAAACAACAAATCAAGAGAAAGCTTAGTGCTCACATTTGCCTGAATATCTTCTATCAATTCGTAAGCATTTTCACCATCTATCGGATAGCTTGACATGGAAGATTCTATATTTGCAGCGAAAAATTCTTCAAACATATCTTTGACGATTGTTGCGCCATACTTATCTGTATGCTGCAAAATAAAGAAATAATGATTTTCATAGCTTAAAATAGCATCTGATCCACGTAAAATCTGTCCCAAACTAGCATTAATAAGGTCTTGGGAAAACTCTCCAAAATTACAATACAAAACCGTCATACTTTCAGCTCTGTTTTCATCGACTCTTCTTGCGAGTCCAATACTTAAATCTAATAACGGGACGATATTTTTAAATGCAAACTTGATGCCAGACATGCCTCTTCCTTTGATTTTGTTTCACCTAGTATATATTTTATAATCTTACAGAACAGTAAAAGGCTCTATCTCTTTTCTTGAAGCCAGAGGTGAAGCGAAGATCTCTTCATCACCAAAATATACAGTATAAGTTTCATTTACGCTTGTTTTGCAATACGTAAGAATGATCTTTGCTGCGAGTTTTTTTTCATCCTCAGTAGCCGCTTTTGAGAGAAGTGCGTATGGTCCAGCCATTGGAGCTACGCTTACATGTAAATACTTTTGACTTTTCACATTTTTCATATGTTCGTTATCAACTTGATCACGTCCCACTACAAGCTTTGCTTTATCTGGAAGTCGCATATGTCTTCCATATTTGATAACGGGAATATCTTCGATTTCAAAATTGTCATACGCTAAAAAGTCACGCATTTTTTTTGTGAAACTCTCATCAGTCAACAAACAGCCGCCACCCGGACTTTCAAAATCTTTAAGTCCAAACTCTTTCGCGAGAGCAAACTGTCTCTCACGGTTTCTTCCCACTATCTCTTCCAGTTTTTCTCTATCAACTAAACCAGTTTCTTCGGCAATAGTAGGCTTTAAACGTTTTGCAGACATCGGACGAAGTAAAAGTCCATCGCAGTTACTTTCATCTAACACGATTTGAAGCGCATCTTTATTTTGACTCATCGGGCGCTGTCCTAGGACCTCGCCGCTTATCAAAAAGCTAGCACCCTCTGCTTCCATAATGCGTTTAGCCACTTCAAACATCTTTGCGTGACAGTCGATACAAGGATTGAAGTTTTTGCCATATCCATGTTTTGGATCAAACAAAACATCTTGAAGATACTCACTTTGAATATCGATGATACGAAGTTCCGCACCCACTTGGTCACACATACTTTTCATGTGCTCATATCTGTCTTTTGTAGAACCAAAACCTGTATTGATATTACAAGCAATCACATCAATACCCTGATCGATGATAAGCTTCATAGCGAGTGTAGAGTCCAGACCGCCGCTAAAAAGGGCGATCGCTTTTGTTTTTGACATAGTTTTCCTTTGGGCAGGCACAAGGGTTACATGTAAGGGCTAACCCTCATATGCAACTAGTTCACCTTTTTGTAGTTTTGAAATTTTACCACGAATCGAACGTATTAAAAAAGCTTTCTGTTCAAATCCTATATCATGGCGTAATTGTATTTTCTTATACTCTTGATTATAGTATTTCGTTAAAAATGCTATGAGTTCTGCTTTGAGTTCTTCGTAGTTAGCATGTGAAACGATTCCCTCATCCACAGCAATCGCCATAAGTTCAGGAGCGTCTGTTTTTCCTGCAATTGCCAAAGAAAGTTCTCTTTGATGAAACTGTAAAATCGAAGGATCAATCGTATCAAGTATCTGATCTATAAGTTCTGGATGTTCTAAAACAGTTTTGATGAGTGAAAGTTCCCACATATCTTTATGCGGTGAACGAAGCTCTTTTTTGTTTGTATGGACAAGATTATGTGACGTGACCTTGACAAAAGAGGGATTGACGCCAAGAGTTGAAGAAAGATAGATCTTATACTCTTCTTGAAGCAAAGGTGTAAGTGTTTTGAGATAACCGATCGCTTCCTCTAGCGCACTTTCTTTCCCTTTTGGATCTTTGATGTTATAACCCATAACTATCCGATCTATAACAAATTCAATGAATGATTTTGGATCTCTAAAAAGAGTGTTTAGCTCTTCTATTTGTCCATTTTTTACCATATCAGCAGGATCCATACCTCCATCAAAAAGTATCACTCCGCCGTTAAAACCTGAAGCGCTTAAAAGTCGAGCCGCTTTAAGCGCAGCTGCAGCTCCGGCATTATCGCCATCATACGCCATGATAACATCTGGATCACCTTTTCTAAGCAGTGGAAGATGTTCAGCTGTAAGGGCTGTACCAAGCGTAGCAACTGCATTTGTAAAGCCAGCCTGATGTAGCATGATAACATCCAAATAACCCTCTGTTATAATAATCTGACGGTTTTTATAGATAGTATCTTTTGCAAAATTATAGGCATATAACAGTTTTGATTTATTGAAAAGTTTCGTTTGAGGAGAGTTGACATATTTGGCTTGATGCCCTGTGATCGTCCGCCCGCCAAAACCAACAATTGTGCCATTGGTCGCAAATATGGGAAAAGTGATCCGTTCTATAAAACGGGCGAAACTTTTGCCATTCTCATGTCCGGCAGCTCCAACTTCTATGGCTTCTCGCATGGTGAACATATTTTTTTGTATATATGTGAGCGTTTGAGTTGAACTTGGAGCATAACCGATACCAAACTTCTCAACACTTGACTCAAAAATCCCACGTTCTTTGAGATAAGTAAGAGCATTTTTATGATGAGTCAAAAGCGTTTGATAATATTCATTGAGTTTATCGAGGAGCTGTGAGCGTTTTTGCTGATGCTGATTGTCTGTATATTGAAGTGAAAAATTATACTGTGAAGCGAGTTTTTCTATCGCTTCTGGGTAGCTGAGTTTTTCATACTCCATTACAAAACGGATACTGTCTCCACCTGCACCACAACCAAAACAGTGGTATATCTGCTTTGAAGGGCTTACTACAAAACTTGGAGATTTATCATCGTGAAATGGGCATGGTGCTTTGAAGTTTGCACCAGCTTTTTTGAGTTCTATATAGGAGCCGACTACATCTAAGATATCGAGTCTGGACTTTAACTGCTCTATCGAGTCATTTGCTATCATATAGAGATAATATCGCCGTAACTGTAGAGTTTTGGATTGACAAAGAGTTTATCGCCTCTTATGAAGATTCGATCATCTCTGTGCGCCATCATCTTAAAGCGGGTTTTTACTTTTTCCTCTTTTTTTGACTTGAGATTTAGAGAGCGTAAATATTTTTTTAAAGAGATCTCATCACTTTCAACATCTATGATCTCAGCATTTGAAACCTCAGTTTGACTATGTTGAGATAAAAATTTAGCAGAGATAGTTTGGAGAATATTTTTTAACTGTTCATCTTTTTCTTTATAAATATTTTCGATTTTTATACGCTCTTCTATGAGCATAAGCTCTTTTTGATCTCGAAGGGATGAGTTGTCTTTTTCAAGACGATTGACTTTTTCTTGCAGTGTTTTGTTTTGCTCTTCTAAAAATGCATAATATTTATCATCGTTTGCAACTTGTTTGGTTTGCGTTATGACCTCATCAACTATCACATATTTTACGCCGTGCTCAGTTATACAAGCAAGACTTCCACGTCTTATACGATTGTGAATCGCTTCTTTGGAGACTTTAAAATGATCAGACGCTTCTTGTATAGTTAGTTTTGCCATAACAATCTCCTAACGCATATTTTCAAAAACAAGCGGTGCTTCCCACTCCATAGAACGGATAGTCTTCATCACTTTTTGAAGATCATCAATCTGTTTTGACTTTATACGAATAGCATCACCTTCGATAGTCGCTGTAACTTTAAGCTTCAGGTTTTTGATCTCAGCAACGATCTTTTTCGCTTCTTTAGAATCAATATAATCTACAATTTTATAAGTTGCTTTACGCGTGTTACCACTCGCATTTTCCACTTTTGCTTCATCTAAAGCTTTTGAAGAAAGGTCACGCTTAAGCAATTTTGATATTACTATGTCATAAAGCGCTTCAAGTTTATTGTCACTTGACGCTACAAGAACAAGAGCTTTTTCTTTCTCTTTATAAGAGACTTCATAAGGAGTTCCCTTGAAGTCATATCTGTTAGCAACCTCTTTATCAACAAGATTGATACAATCTTTAAACGCCTGCATATCGATTTTTGCAGAAATATCAAATGAAAACTCTTTAGGAGCCATAACATACCACCTCACAACTGTTTTAGTAATTATAACAGATAAAACTTAGGGTTTTAAATCTGTTTTATCTCAAGACTATAATATTTCTAATCAAGCCGCGAGTATCTTCCCCTTTTTGTTCTAGTGCATAAATCTCTTCATATTTTTTTGAGATATCTTCAACAGCCATTTTTCCAGCTGGATTATACATAACAATATAGCCCTCATTTACATTCTCTTTTGGACTCACATGCGCAACTGACCAGTAATGATCTCCACTTTTTAAAAGGTTTTTAGAATACCCTTTCCACTCTTCACCTTTTCCTGTAGATGTCTGCATGCAGTGAAAGAGTGTTGTTGGCATATGCGGGTCCACTGTTTGACTATAATGTGCGCCAATAAGTTCAGCTTTCTCATAACCCGTAAAGTTTAAAAAAGATCTGTTCGCATAAGTGATGTAGCCATCATTGTCCATTTCATAAATGAAATTTCCATCCTGAAAATCAATCTCTTTGCTTGTAGGCGTGGGTCTTGTCATAATTTTTCCTTATACTAAAGTAAGCGTATAGTAAGACAAAATATCTTCATTTTTACTAAAATTGTGAAAAAAGATTTTAAAATGTAAAGCCTGAATCAAAACCGCCAAAAGAGCTTGCAAAATTTGGATCCATATATCCCATCACTCCGCTTTTATTTCTCAGCATCACAATATCTTGTTTTGGAGCAATTCCTTGAGGACAAACAGGTACACACTCATTACAAAGTGTACAGTCATAAATCCCTTTTGTTTGAACGGCTGCAATGGTCTGAGTCACATCAGTTTCCCTCACATCACTCACATATCTCCAAGCGCGTGTGAGCGCAAATGGACCGATAAATTCGGGATTTACAGCGTACACAGGGCAAGCACTATAACACGCTCCACACAAGATACAATCACTTTGAAGTTCATTTATCTCTGCATCTTTTTGGCTTATATTCAAAAATTTTGAAGTGGGTAACCCCCAAGCTTTTGCAATCTTATTAAAGCCGAGCGCATTATCCATATCTACAACCAGATCACGCAAAAGGGGAGCATAACGAAGCGGTTCTATTAAGTCGCCATCTTGAGGTTTGTATGCACAGGCAAGCACCTCTTTGCCATTGACACGCATAGCACAGCTTCCACAAACTCCGCTTCTGCATCCTGATGAAAAGGCCAAAGAACTGTCTATCTCAGTTTTGATATGAGTTAAAAGTTCCAGCAAAGTAAGATCTTCGCAAGCCAGCTCATAACTAACTGTTTGCTCATCTCTTTTAATATCAATTTTCATCAGTCACAATACTCTCTTTCATAGAATTCATCATCCATTAAAACATCTTCGCAACACCCTTCCCAATCATCATCTTCTTGTGCATGATCTTCGTTTTCAACTTCTTCATCACTCATACATTTTATCTCTTCAATTGCACGCATAATTTTTCTCCATTTTTATAATAAATCGTATTTTTTTCAAAGGCTTCATTTTCACTCGGCATATCTTCTCGATAATGCGCGCCTCGGCTCTCTTCTCTTTGTAGTGCACCGCTCACAACCATCTCTGAAAGATCAAGTATATTTTTAAACTCTAAAAAATCGACTAACTCAGTGTTATAGAGTTTGTTTGAATCCCTAACGCCCATCAATGGAAGCTCTTCCTTGAGAGTTTGCAAGTATTTTAACGCGTTTGATAACTTTTGCTCATTACGTTTTATTCCAACATTTTGGTAAAACTGTTCTGCGAGGTCATCTCTTTTTTTATAAAAATCTACTTTACATGTAGACTTTACTACAAGATCAAATAAGAGATCTTCATGTTTAACTTGCTTACATGTAAAGTGTTCTGCAGATTTTGACAGGTTTTCTTTTGCCAATTTCGCAGCATTCTTTCCCGTCTCTCGCCCAAAAACGATGAGCTCAAGCAAAGAGTTTCCGCCAAGACGATTGGCTCCATGTACTTTTTGATTTGCACATTCACCCACGGCAAAAAGCCCTTGAATGTTTGTCTGGGCATTTTCATCCACATCGATTCCGCCCATCGTATAGTGCGCAACGGGTTTGATAGGAATGAGGTCAAAAACAGGATCCACATTTTCATAAAGCTTTGCGAGTTTACGTTCTTGAGGAAGATTATGAGAGATAAACTCCTCGCCAAGATGACGGATATCGATATACACTTCGCCACTTTTTTCTATCTCTTCATAAATCGCTCGACTCACTTTATCGCGAGGAGCGAGTTCATCTGTAAAACGTTTTCCCTCTTTGTTTAAAAGATATCCCCCTTCGCCCCTTGCACTTTCGCTTATAAGAATAGAGGAGTTTTTAAGTCCTGTGGGATGAAACTGCACAAATTCCATGTCGCTCAAGTTTACTCCCGCGCGATAAGCCACGGCAATCCCATCGCCCGTAGAGCCAACAGCGTTTGTCGAGTTTTTACCATATACGCGGCTGTATCCGCCCGTTGCTAAAATGACGCTTTTTGCAAAGTGTTGCTCCACTTCGCCCGTTTTGATGTTAAGCACTTCAGCTCCACAAACAACACCATCTTCTACTAAAAGTTTAAGTAAGAATTTTTCACTGAGCATCTCTATATCGTTTGCATTACACTGGTCGTAAAGAGTATGGAGGATTTTGAGTCCTGTATAATCTTGAGCATAACAAGCACGGGGCGCACTCGCTCCACCAAGACGACGTTGGGCGATAGTTCCCTTTTTGGTTCTGCTAAAAGGCATACCAATACTATCGAGCCATTTTACAGCCTCAATCCCCTCACTGCAAAGCTTTTCTATCATCTTTTTATTTGCAATGCCGTGAGCTGACTTGAGGGTATTTTCATAATGCGATTTGACGCTGTCTTCGTTCACATTGCCCAGCGCTGCGTTGATCCCGCCTTGTGCCATACAGGTCTGTGAACGTGTTGGATAACTCTTGGTCAGCACTTTCACACTCGCGCCAGACTCTTTGGCACTTAACGCCGCCACAAGACCAGCACCGCCAGCACCAATCACTAAAACATCAACCATAAAAAAACCTTTACATGTAAGCTATTATAAAAGTATAAAAAATAAAAATGATTTTACAAAATCTCCACTTTACTCAAGGTATTGTTTTGAAATTAGAGTAAATCTGATAAGATTCTTCTATGAAAAGTCGCATCTTAGTTTTTATCCAGTTTCTTTGCATCTTCTTGATGATTCTGCCTCTTGGTGGAGAAGTGCAAAATCTGTACTCGGGTCTTGTTATCATTAGTGCCGGCATCATTGTCGGGTTATTTGCCCTCAAAGCCCACACTCCGGGAAACTTCAATATCCGTCCAGATATCAAAGAAAACTGCACCCTTGTAAGCCACAGTATCTATAAATATATCCGACATCCTATGTACGCGTCTGTTTTGTTATCAATGTTTGGCGTTCTTGTTTTATACGCAAACATCTATGTGAGTATTTTATATGTGATACTCCTTGCAAATATGCTGACTAAAATGTTCTACGAAGAGTTTCTTTGGCACTCTAAAGATGAAAATTACAAAGAGTACGCACAAAACACCTATCGTCTTATCCCCTATATTTTTTAAAAGTTTTTCTTATGACAAATATTATCTTTTCTATCATCAGCGTTTATATTTTTATCATTACGGGATTTCTCTCAAAAATGAGTTTCAAGGAGAAGATCGATGATAAAACTATCACGATTATCAATGTCTATTTTTTGCAAGTTTTTCTTACTTTTTGGGGACTTCTTTTACAGCCTATGGATATCACTCTTTTATACGCTCCATCAGCCTATCTCGTTGTCGTCTTAATTGTCCTTCTTATCTCCATTTTAGCGGCACGTAAACTTTTTACTGACCAAAAAGAGCGCTCCATCGCCACAGTCGCCGCTATCATCGGCAATACTGGAAATCTTGGTATTCCTATTAACATTGCCATCTTTGGAGATTCCTCTATCTCCTATACGACAGTTGTAAATCTTGTAAATGTTTTTGTGGTTTACACTTTTGGGGTTTATTATTATTCACGCGGTAATTTTGATATGAAAACATCACTTATAAACATCGCAAAAATTCCTATTCTTTGGGCGGCAATCATAGCAATTATCTTAAGTGTCAACGGTTATAAACCCTCGCCGGTCATTGCAAATATGTTGATGATGGGCGCGTATGCTTCTATCACAATGCAACTCTTTTTGTTTGGTATCTATCTTTATGGCACGAAAATCAAAGAGATTGATAAGATTCTTTTGAGCCTTGTAAGCTCTGTAAAATTTATTCTCTTACCGCTTGTCGCTTTTTGTGTTTTGTATCCGCTTGATCTTTCTCCCATGATAAAAGGGATAGTTTTTATAGAACTGATGATGCCTCTCGCCATCGCGAATGTCAATCTTGCCTCACTTTATGACTGTGTTCCAAGAGTCGTGACCGCATTAGTGTTTATAAGCTCTATGACGTTTTTAGGAGTAATTTTTATAGCCACGAAAATCATAAGCTATTTTTAATTCAATGAAATTAAGATATTTGACGAATAAAATATCTATTTTATCAATAATTATAAAATAAACATATTTATGTAAATAAACATTTTGATATACTTTTAAGAAATATAGCGAGAGTAAGATATGCCAAAAACACTTAAAAATTTCATCTTTTCAATCAATATTATTCTTCTTTCCTCTTTGTTTGTAATAGTTTTTATATTTACAACGTACCTCCATACTGCATTAGCTGAAAAGAATGCCATCAAACATGCCAATGCCGTATCAAGTCAGGTCTTTACATCTATGTATCAGGTTATGAAAAGAGGATGGAGTAGAGATGATCTTAATGATTTTATGTCTTCACTCAAAGAAAATTTTAATGACTCCAATTATGTAATCACAATCTATCGAAGCGATTTAGTAAAACAGCTCTTTGGAACGGTCAAGGAGGGGAAGAAAGATGCTCTTATCGATTATGCGCTTCAAAGCGGAAAAAAAGAGATTGTCAATAAGGATGGAGAATTACGAAATCTACTTCCACTGAATGCTAAAGATGAATGTTTAAAGTGTCATGTCAATGCTCATGTCGGCGACACACTCGGAGTGATAGAAGTAAAACAAAATCTTGTAAGTATCATTCAAGAAACTTTTTTAGAGTATGTTTATTTCTTTTTAATCGCCCTTCCTTTATTTGGAGCTGCTGCATTTTTTGCTTCAAGATACACCACTTCAAAAATCACAAATTCACTCAAACTCTTTAATGACAAGGTACAAAACATCAACTCTGTAGAAGACTTTAAAGAGTTTGACTCAACAGAGATAAATCTGCACTTTGATGAACTCAATCAGATTATCTCAAATGTAAATCTTCTTGCTCAAAAATTAAAAGCGGTTGCCGTTGACAAAGATCTTTTAGAGTTTGAAATACAGCTTTTGGATAAATTTATTATCACTTCCGACATAGTAAGAGATTGGCGTGATTTTATCTCTGAGCTCTTAGTTGATATCAACAACGTTATGGCAACATATACTCTTATGACTATTTTTAGAGTCGGTGATGATCAATTCGAAGTTGATATTTTTTGGTTTGGGACTCCCGAAGAAAATGTAAAAGAGAGATATGAAGAGTATGTCAAAACGCAAATAACACAAACTGATCACTTTTTAGGATATAGCGATTATTCTGTCCGTCACAACGTCACCGATCATAACAAATCTATCCATATTTCTCAGTATGACAATTTTGCACATAGAACAAAATCTCTATTTTTAGATACTCCAAAAATTGGCGGTATAGTAGGACTCAGTGTACAATCAGAGATCGCCATAGATCCCGTAAAGCATATCGTCATAGATAGTATTTTGACAACTATGGTCAATCTGGTAGGCTCAGTCAAAGCGATCAATAAATATACAAATGATCTTGAGTATTATGCTGCACACGATCCCCTAACAGGACTTTTTAATCAAAGAATTTTTGCAGATCTTCTTGAATATGAGATCAAAAGAGCAGCTCGCCATGAATACCAATTCGCACTTTTAGTCATAGACTGCGACAATTTCAAACCCATCAATGATCGTTATGGACACTCTTTTGGAGATAGTTTTCTCCAAGAGTTTGCAAGATTGCTTTCTACAAATAAAAGGGATGAAGATATCCTTTCCCGTTACGGAGGGGATGAGTTTACTATTATACTTCCCGAATGTGATGTTGCTGGTGCTTTTGCAGTATCAAGTAAAATTGTAAAAGCAATTGAAGAGTTTCGATTACTTGCATCCGATGGCAAATATGTCAGCGTGACTGCTTCTATTGGGGTAGCCGTATATCCAGAACATGCGCAAACAGAAAAAGAACTCTTTCTTATCGCCGACAGTATGATGTATAGAGTCAAAGAAGAGGGAAAAAATGGAGTCAAACTTCCATCGCAAGAAGATATCCTCTCTGTTGTAAAAGAGCAAAAAGCAAAATCAGCTCTTTTAGTAGATGCCATTTCCAATAACCGCATTGTTGCATATTTTCAACCTCTTCAAAATACTCAAACAGGAAAAGTTGAAATTCATGAGCTTTTAATGCGTATAGAGATCGATGGCAAGGTGATTCCTGCATATGAATTTATAGAGGTCGCAGAGAGTATGAGTATGATTAATCGCATGGACCTGATGGTCATAGAAAATGCGTTTATAAAAATAAATAAAGAACAGTACAAAGGGATTTTATTTATCAATCTTTCCCCAAAATCACTCATTGTCGGAAATTATGCAGAATCGATTACAAATTTGATCAGAAAATATGATATTTCTAAAGACAATATCGTATTTGAAATTACAGAAAGAGAGACTGTCAAAAATTTCTCTATCTTAGAAAAATTTGTACTCAATCTCAAGATGCAAGGATATAAGTTTGCAATCGATGACTTTGGATCGGGATTTTCATCGTTTCACTATATTAAGAAATTTCCTATTGATTATCTCAAAATTGATGGCGAGTTTATTGTTAATATCAATACAGACAAACAAGACCGTGCATTTGTAAATAGTATTTTGACGCTGGCAAGAGAGTTAAACGTCAAAACAGTTGCAGAGTATGTTGAAAATGAGGAGATTGTCGTAACACTCAAAGAGATGGGTGTGGATTATCTTCAAGGTTTCCATATCGGTAAGCCAAATTCTAATTTTTCTAATCAAATATGAAAATTATAGAAGATTAAATGATTACGAGAAATTTAATAGAAAGAGATTAAGATGATAAAAATTATTAATACACAAGAGTTTTCCTATTTTTTACGTGTTCATCGCAATGAGATTATCAAGCGATGGATGGATAAAAGTGAAGTGCAAAATGTTCTTCATAGACACTCTTTGCCTGCTGTTGAAAAAAATACTCATCTTTTTTATCAGTTTTGTGACTGTTTTATAAGTGTTATAGAGTGGGGTTCAACAATAACAGAATGTCAAATCAAGATAGATTTTCTACAGCTTTTAAACAACTATAACGTTACAACTGCTGATCTTTTTACCCTCATACTCATTCTTAAAAGTTCAATAGAGCATGTTATCTTTGAAAATGGCAATCTTTCATTTGCACTTCAAAGTGAAATCAATTCTCTTACTCTTGTCATGGCAAATGATCTCGCTTCTAATTTTGAGACGATTATTAAAAGCAATGAAAACTATAAAAGTGAAAATTCCAACCTTCTAGCTGAATACAAAAAAGCAGTAGATCTCAGTAATATTGTCTCAAAAACAAATCCAAAAGGTGTTATCACTTATGTAAATGATAAATTCTGTGAGATATCTGGATACACAAGAGATGAGCTTATCGGTAAACCCCATAATATTATCCGCCATCCGGATATGCCACGCGAGGCTTTTAAAGAGTTGTGGGACACAATCAAAATGAAAAAAAGCTGGAACGGCATTGTAACAAATATGAAAAAAGATGGAAGCCAATATATAGTAGACACAACTATTATCCCTATCTTGGATGTAGATGGGGATGTTGTGGAATATATTGCCATTCGTCACGACATCACGGAACTCGAAGAGACGAAACAACAGTTGAGAAATATTAATAAAGCGATGAAACATAAAGTTGATGAGCTTTATTCTATGACAAACTCTTTAGAAGAAAAAGTTTACAAGGATAATCTTACAGGAATCAATAATAGAGAAAATTTTGAAAACTATTTTGATATTGAAATTACAAATGCAAAACAAGAAGATCAGTCTTTAAGTTTGCTTATCTTGGATATTGATAATTTTAAACTCATTAATGACACTTATGGACATCAAGCCGGAGATGTGATTCTTATAGATATTGCAACACTTATTGGTGCAAAGATCAAACATGAAGATATTTTTGCACGTTGGGGCGGTGAAGAGTTTGTTATTTTAACTCCAACAACCAACGTAGATGGAGCATATGCTTTAGCCGAAAATCTGCGAGTCCTTGTCCAAAACCACTCTTTTAGTTATGTTGAAAAAAATCTCACTATAAGTTTTGGTGTAGCCCAGCTAGAAAGTGATGATACTAAAACAACTCTTTTTAAACGTGCGGATGATGCTCTTTATAAAGCAAAAAAAATGGGAAGAAATAGAGTGGAAATAAGTAAAAAGTAAATATCATCGTATTATAGAGTTATAAAAAATAAAGAATAGCAATATACCGAGCAACTCTGAGCGTTGCTGCGATTACTAAAAAGTAAAAGAAGTTCAGTCTCACCATTCCCGCGACTAAAGTAAGTGGATCACCGATGAGGGGAAGCCATGACAAAAGAAGCGCCCAATAGCCGTAATTATGTCCTACATGGTAGGCCGCTTTGGTTGTTTTATTTTTCAAAAGTTTTTCTTTTGTCTTTTCATACAAAAAGTAGCCAAGATAGTAGTTAAATATAATCGCTAAGATATTTCCAACTGAAGCAACAAGAAGAGCTGTATGTTTATCCAGTCCAGCTTCCACAGCCGCAAAGAGTGCGACTTCAGAAGAAAAAGGAAGGATGGTCGCAGCCAAAAAAGCCCAGAGGAAAAGGGAGAGTGCGATCAAAGTGAACGGATGTTCTCTATGGTCTTTGCTATCAAAGTATCGCGCGCTTCTTTGGATGTCCAAGCGATGTGCGGAGTGATAAGAAGTTTGTTTCGATTTCTTACACTTAAAAGTGGATGATGATTATCTATAGGCTCTTTTGTAAGAACATCTAGTCCAAAAAAGAGATCTTTTTCGTCGATAATCTTTGCCACAGCTTCTTCGTTGATAATACCGCCTCGACCAAGGTTTAAAATTACTGCATTAGGCTTACATGTAAGCAGTTGTTCATAATCTAAAAGGTTGTTTGTCGTTTCGTTAAGAGGTGCATGAATACTAATAATGTCGCTCTCTTCTAACAGCAGTTGGAGAGAGATGCTTGTAAAATTTGTATCACTATTTTTCCCGCTTGTTGAAAAATAACTTACTTCACATCCAAAAGCTTTTGCCAACACAGCCACTTTTTTGCCGATATTTCCAAGCCCGATGATGCCCCATTTTTTTCCGCTTATCTCAAAGAACGGATTTGAGATATCTGTAAAAACGCCGCTTCTACTCCAAAAACCATCTTTAACTGCGCCATCATAATACTTCATATGCTCTATCAGATAAAAAAGCATCGCAAAAGTGTGTTGTACGACAGACTCAGTTGAGTAACCGACAACATTTTTTACAGCAATTCCACGCTCATTTGCTGCTTCAAGATCGACATTGTTTGTGCCTGTTGCGGATACACAGATGAGCTTCAAATCTTTTGCTTTACTCATCGACTCTGCGGAGATAACAACTTTGTTTGTAACTATAACTTCTGCGTTAGCGATCCGTTCATCAAGCTCTTGTGGTGAAGTTTTTTGGTAAGCGATCACCTCTCCAAGTGCATCAAAACCACTTAAATCAGTATCGCCAAAAGTGATGGTATCGAGTAAAACAATTTTCATAACTTATGCATCCTTGATGTTACTGATAATATCACGAGCTTGTTTGAGTGCGGCATCTACTTCATCAAAAACAAGGGCAACAGCCATACGTCTGCCTTTATGGGATTCCGGTTTTGAAAACACTCTTACAAACGAGTTGTTAGTAAAAAGTGATTCATCTACATCCACGAGTGGAGCATATGAGTGTTTGTCAGATTTAAACGCCGCAGATGCGCCGTCTCCGTAAAATGTAAATCCAAGAGGAAGCCCGAGAACTGCGCGAAGGTGAAGTGCAAACTCGCTTTGACTTTGAGTGATAAGTGTGACCATTCCTGTATCATGAGGACGAGGGCTTACTTCGCTGAAATAAACTTCATCGCCTTTGACAAACATCTCGACACCAAAAAGTCCGCGACCGCCAAGACCGTCTGTGATCTTTTTTGCGATCTCTTGCGCATTTTTCTTTGCTATTTCGCTCATACGCATCGGCTGCCATGAAAACACATAGTCGCCATCGCGCTGTTCGTGACCTATGGCTTCACAAAACACTGTTTCTTTGCCATTACGCACTGTTAGTATCGTGATCTCATAGTCAAAATCAACAAACGCTTCAACGATCAATTCACTCGCATCGCCGCGTGCTTCTTTTGCTATCTCCCAAGATTTTTCTATATCACCCGCACTTCTTGCAACGCTTTGTCCATGTCCAGAACTACTCATAACAGGTTTGATAACACAAGGAAATCCAAGTTTAGAAGCTTCTTCTTTTAAGCCTTCAAGCGTACTTACAAAAGCGTAAGGACCAGTTTTTAGACCAAGCTCTTCTGCTGCAAAACGACGGATATTTTTTCTGTTCATCGTTTTATTGACCGCGTCTGCATTTGGAATAACGTTAAATCCCTCTTTTTCTGCATCAAAAAGAGCCTCAATGCTGATAGCTTCAATCTCAGGCAAGATGTAGTCAGGCTTCTCACGTCTTATGATCTCTAACACCGCCTCTTTGTCTTGCATATTGACTACATAACTTCTGTGCGCCACATGATGTGCAGGAGCGTTTTGGTACCTGTCTACGGCAATCACTTCAAGTCCTAAACGTTGTGCTTCTATCGCTACTTCTTTACCTAATTCACCAGAACCAAGCAGCATAATACGCTTTGAATTACTTTTTAATGGAGCAGAAAATTGCATCAAAAATCCTATATTTAAATTGATGTTATTGTAACATAACTTGCTTGGCAGAAAAATTTAATAATTGTTCTGATAGAATCTTAGAATGTTGCGGATTATACATATTTTTTATATATTGGCTTTATTTTCTTCCCTTCAGGGCGCAAACAAACTTGAAGATGTTTCTCTCCAGTTTCAGTGGAAAAATCAGTTTGAATATGCTGGTTTTTATGCCGCACAAGAGAAAGGTTTTTATAAAGATATCGGTCTTGATGTTACCTTCAAAGAGTACACAAACGGGATGAACATTATAGATGATGTTTTGAATAAAAAATCTACTTATGGCATCACTTATTCTGATCTTATTGTTGATTACCTACATGGCAAGCCGATAGTTTTTTTAGCAAATTTTTTCAAACATTCACCTCTTATTCTTGTAACACAGCCAGAGATCCGGCTTCCAAGCGATCTTAAGGGCAAAAAAATTATGGGTGTGCAAGACTCTCTTAAAAGCACCGCTTTTTTGATGATGTTTAAAGATTTTGGTATGGATATGAGTAGTTTTACAAATGTACCGCCCTCATTCAATGTCAATGATTTTATTGATAAAAAAGTAGATGCGATGGTAGTTTTTAGCTCTAATGAGCTCTATAATCTAGATAAATCTGGTATCAAATACCATGTCTTGAATCCTTCAAGTTATGGAACAGAGTTCTATGATGTCAATCTCTTTACATCCAAAGAGGAGCTTATCAACCACCCAGAGAGAGCAAAAAAATTTAGAGAAGCAAGTATCAAGGGGTGGGAATATGCTCTTTCTCATAAAGAAGAAATTATAGATCTCATCTTAAAAAAATACAATACACAACACAAATCACGCGAAGCGCTCGAATTTGAAGCAATGCAAATTCAAAAGATGGTAAATCCTACACTTTTTAAAATAGGAAGTATCGATAAAAGACGTGTACGCATTATGGCTGAAGATTTTATAGAGATGGGGCTTGTCGCAAATGATGCTAGCCTCGATTTTGATGATTTTATCTACAATGATATCAACTATAATACGGATCTCTCCAAGGCTGAAATAGCATACTTAAAATCCAAAGGAACACTCAAGCTTTGTACGGATCCCTCGTGGATGCCTTTTGAAGCAATTAAAAATAATAAACATGTAGGCATTGCAGCTGATTATTTCAATATTTTGAGAAAAAATTCCAATATCTCTATGGAACTTTATCCTACAAAAAGCTGGCAAGAGAGTCTCGAAGCTGCACAAAATAGAAAATGTGATATCTTCACCCTTGCATCAGCAACTCCCTTAAGATTAAAATATATGGATTTTACAGATCCATATATCAAGCTTCCGTTGGTGGTTGCGACTAAAATAGACAAGCCCTTTACAGAAAATTTTTATACACTTAAAGACAAAAAAATTGGTGTTGTACGAGGATATTCAATCGCTGAAATTCTCCATAGCAAATATCCAGATATGAAGATTGTAGAAGTTAAAAACATTCATGAAGGTCTTACAAAAGTTGAAAATGGGGAGCTCTACGGATATATTGATAATCTAGTGGGTATAGCTTATATTATCCAACATGATTATACAGGGATACTCAAAGTCTCTTCAAGGGTCAATGAGGATGTTGCTCTTGCTATAGGCACAAGAAATGATGAGCCGATTTTACATGATATATTTCAAAAATTGGTACATAGTATCTCTGAAAAAGAGAAACAAAGTGTTTTTAATAATTGGATCTCCGTAGAGGAAACAAAAGAAGTTAACTATTCACTTTTGTATAAAATTTTACTCTTTGTTCTTGCTATTTCATTGATCTATTTTTACAGATATCATGAACTTTCAAAGTACAATAAAAAACTTGAGAAATTATCAACAACGGACGCACTAACGGGTCTAAACAATAGAATGAAAATTGATGCAATACTAGACTTTCAGTATAAACTTGCAAAAAGATATGATACTGTTTTTGGAGTAATGATGCTTGATATCGACCATTTTAAAGATGTCAACGATACCTATGGGCACCAAGTGGGAGATGATGTTTTAAAACAGTTTGCTCAAATAATACAAGAGAATATCCGTGATACTGACAGTGCGGGACGCTGGGGCGGAGAGGAGTTTATGATCATATGCCCTCAAACGAACATAGAAGCTCTTTTAAACGTAGCAGAGCATTTAAAAAGAAAAATCGCTTCACATGATTTTTCAAATAACATCCAACAGCTCACAGCAAGTTTTGGTATCACATGCTACAACGGCGCCCAAGATGTTATCACTTTAGTAAAAGAAGTAGACTCTGCACTCTACACGGCCAAAGAGTCTGGAAGAAACAGAGTCGTTATAGCAAGTTCTTAAAATTTTTCAAGCTGAAAAGTTTAAGATCTTCCCCTTTGAGAGCTCTTACTTCTGTTGAGAATCCACTCTTTGCAACAAGGACGAAAATATCAGCTTTTATCTTTGTTTTTACACTTAGTTCTTGAAGTTTGACAATCTCACTCTTTTTTACTTTTGCATTTGAGTACTTACATGTACCTACTATAACTTTTCCAGAGCTTGTTTTTGCATAGATATCCATTTCAACATCTCTATCCCAATATCCTGCGATCTCGACGATTTTATCCTCTTCAAAACTTTTAGTAATGAGCGCATAAGAAAGCTCTTTAAATACAGCCTCTCTAAACTCTACGATCTTATTTTCATAGCGTGTATTGAACTCAGCGTAATTTCCCTCTTTGATCCCTTTAAAGATAGGCGCGACAAAAGCAAACCAAAATCTTAAAAATGGAGTTGTAAAAAGAAGTTTATCGCTCACTCGCTCATCATCTACCCAACTTGTAAAAAGTTTTCTTGATTTTAAAAGTTGTACGACATTTGTATCCATCAGATCTTGTGCTAAATCACTCACATTTGCATCAGATATGCGTGCGCGTTTAACAGCAGAATGGATACGTCCATCGCCAAGAGCAAGAGCACTCAAAAGCGGCACTTTTTCGATATCTACAAGCTGTGAGACCTGCTTGTGTAAAAAGTTATAGTTGGTAAGTATGTGGGTGATTATGAGCTCATCCAGTGGTTTTGTAGCATCGATCTTAATCTCTGCTCCGCCAAATACTGTGAAATATTCTATTGCAGTTTCGAAATCTTCAAACTTGTTTTTTGTATAAAATGAGCTAAACTGCTCAGATAGTGGTGTAGTAATTAAAAAAATAGGAATACCTTTAAATGGTTTACTTTGATGTTATTAAAATTATATCAGATTAAATGTTTGATGCAGGAAATTGACAGAGGTTGAGCAAAAAGTCCCCGAGGGGACTAATTACTACAGGCGTGATTCATAACGTCTCATCATGTAGAGGCGTTTAAGCATTTTCTTACGAGCGCTAATTTTGTCTTTCTTACGCTTTTCAGTCGCTGTTTCGTGGAAACGGCGAGCACGCGCTTCAGTTACAATCAGATTTCTATCTGTTTGTTTCTTGAAACGGCGGTAAGAAGCATCAAAATTATCGTCATGGCGTAATACGATACCAGGCATTCACATCACCCACTTTCTTTTAAAATTTTTGAAAGCGAATTGTAGCATAAGTTTTTATTAAAACCTAATTCACTCTAGTATTTCAAAGCGTGCTGTTTAACAAAAGCCTCAAATTCACTCGCTGGAATCGGTCTGCTAAAGTAGTATCCCTGTATCTCATCACAGCCGTTTTCTTGAAGAAACGCTAACTGATCTTTTGTCTCAACACCCTCTGCAATCGTTATCATATTGAGATTGTGAGCCATACTGATGATTGTTTTGACTATGTTTCTATCATCAAGATTCTCATTAATATCACGAATAAACGATTGATCTATTTTTAGTTTATATACGCTAAATTTTTTAAGATAACTCAAAGAGGAATATCCAGTTCCAAAATCATCAATAGACATTCGAATCCCATGGCTATGAAGCTCATTCATAATAGCTATAGCATTCATGGGATCTTGCATCGTGATACTTTCTGTAAGTTCCAACTCAAGATATTCTGATGAAATTCCGCTCTCTTGTAATGCATTTAAGACTAGGGAGATAAGTTTAGGATGGCGGAACTGAACAGCTGAGAGATTTATGGCCATAAGAAAAGGTTCCATTCCTGTGTCTATCCAGGTTTTTAGTTGATTTAGGGCCGTGCGAAGTACCCACTCACCAATGGCAATAATTTGTCCACTACTTTCTGCAATGGGAATAAATTCTGCTGGAGAGATCATCCCATGTGTGGGATGCTTCCAGCGAAGCAGGGCTTCACTTCCAACTAATTTTTCTGTTAGAGCATCGATCTGCGGCTGATAGTAAACTTCTAATTCATTATTTCCTATTGCCTGACGCAGGGCATTTTCAATTTGAAGATTGCGAGCTGCACTTGTTTGAAGCTCAGAAGTATAAAAACGATAACAGTTACGTCCATCATGTTTTGCCCGATACATCGCAACATCAGCAGCTTGAAACAAACTCTGAAAATCTTTGCCATCTATGGGATACATGGCAATCCCGATTGATGGAGTCACCGTAAGATTATGATTTTCAATTTTATATACTTGAGAGATAATATCTGCCACTTTTTCAGCAAAGTGAGCAGCTCCGTCAACATCAGCACCTGGAAGTAAAATAACAAATTCATCCCCTCCCTGACGAGAAAGAGTATCACCATAGCGTGTAATCAGCTTCATCCGTGAAGCAATTTCAACCAAAAGAGTATCACCAAGAGCGTGTCCGAGCGTGTCATTTATATTTTTAAAATGATCCAAATCGAGAAGTATTACGGCTAGTGAAGTGTCCGTTCTATCAGCAATACTAATTGCCTGTTGAGCTCTATCGTTTAGCAATAGTCTATTCGGCAATCCTGTTAAAGCATCAAAATGTGCCAACCACTTAGCTTGATCCTGCGCTGTTTTTTGAGCTGTAATATCTTGCAATGAACCGCGAATGCTCATCACTTCTCCATTCTCAATAACCGGAACTCCGATCGTACGAATCCATTTTTCATTTCCCTTTGGTGTTATCATCTGAAGTTCCAGATCATAAGGGATGTGATGATGCACGGTTATATCTATTGCACTTTGTATTTTTTGAAGCCACTCGCCGTGATATACACTAAGTCCTATTTCCACGGAGGTAGAATCATCTGGATCCATATCATGAATACGGGCCATTTCAACAGTCCATTCTCCCTCGCCAGTTTTTGGATCAAATTCCCATGCCCCGACATGCGCCATTGCACTCATATCTTCTAAGAGTTGTTCCGTTTGTATCAAACGGTTTTGTGAGGCTTTTCGCTTTGCTTCATGATCAAAATTATCCATGGCAAAACTCAGCTCTGTTGTCATCTCTTTAATCAGCTGTTGGCTTAGAGAATCAAATGCATTCAAGGTCGTAGAATAAAGAGTAAAGGCCCCTATAACTTTTCCATTTTGATAAAAAGGAATCGAAGCTGAAGACTGTAAGCCCATTTTCTTTCCTCTTTCATGCCACGGCGCTGTAGAGGGATCATTCATAAAATCCTGACACCAAACTGGACGCTCTTCACGAACAGCAGTTCCTGTCGGTCCCTGTCCAATAAGAGTATTCTTATAAATAGAAATTTCTATCCCATCAAGATAATGATTGATGTCTCCATAAGAAGCACTGTGACGAACCATCTGCGTCTGCGCATCTACAAGACCTATCCATGCCATACTCATCCCACCGAGTGTAACGGCATATTTACAAATCTGCTCAAAAAGCTCTTGGGGATTTAGCGCATGGATAATCACCTGATTACATTGACTCAAAGTTGCATACATCTGAGTCAACCGCTGGATATACATTTTGTCTTTATTTTGCTGTGTTATATCAATCAATGAAACAATTGTTTGAGCGCTATCTGGCAAATAAACAGCAGTTACTGATCCTGTTCCTTTTTGCCCTTTAGCCGAAATAAAATTAAGCTCATAACTATTAGGAACTGTTTCATCAAATGAGCGTCTAAGATGATAAGTTTTTATCCGTTCTCTATCTATCTCATCTATAAGATTTACAAAAGAGGTTCCGATCAATGATTCTTTCGAAGACTCTGCCAGCTCTGCAAACTGCTCATTGGCCAAGGAAATAGTCCCATCCGATTCAATAATAGCCGTACATGTACCGTTTCTTTCAAACAAGGTACGATATCTATTTTCTTGATTTTTAAGCTCGGTAATATCACGTGCAATTCCCAAAATACCTATTAAGTTATGCATATCATCATATAATGGAGTTTTAACAGTTTCAAAAAAACCACAGTATCCATTCTTTACATATGTCAACCATTTTTCACTGCGACTTGGTCCATTTGTCTCCATTGCCAAGCGGTCTTTGGCGCGGAAAGAATCAGCAAGTTCTTTATCAACAAAATCGTAGTCTGTTTTTCCAACAATATCTTTTTCTTTACTGCCAAAAAAACGTTCAAATGCAGGGTTACATGCGAGATAAACTCCATCACTGCTTTTAAGCCAAATTAGATCCTCAATTGTGTCTATAATATCATTAAGTTGAAATATTGTTTGGTTGTACTCTTGATAAGAAAAGAGATAGCTTGAATGACGATCTTTTACAAAACTATTTTGTGGCACACTCTGAAAAATATCTCGATTTTTCGGTAAAAAGTTCAAATTTTCTAAGATATGAATAGAAACAGGAAGAGGAAAATCTGGGAGCTGAGTTCTTATAGAACGGCTTAAATAAGGCTGTTGGTTGAGTATGAGAGTTTCACTACACTCAGAAACATCTCCATTGTTCAACGACTTCAAACAGCTTTCAAGAGGGCCGTCATGCAAAGGCAGGATCTCATAATAAGGACGTCCGACGACCACTTCAAGTTTTTTTTCACAAAATGAAAGATACGCCTCATTTGCAAAAACAATTTTATACTCACTATCGTGAACAAAAATTAAATCTTTAATAAGATTAAAAACCTGTAGATACATCAAAACTACCTTTCATCAAAATATATTACTCCTATTAAAGCATAATATAGCATAATTGGTCATTAGATTTTATATCTACCCATGCCTTTTAACTTTATACTCTTTTCGAAAACAGCTTTGACAAATACCATAGTTTGAGTTCAGAGGAAGTGGTTTTGTACACATCCTGCACCTTGGCACAAAATGGCTATTTTTGAGGGAGTTTTCTATATATCTGTTGAGCACACTTCTAAAGTGCCTTGCATTATCCGCATCTATAAAGAACTCATCAAATCTGTAACTAAGCCATAAATAAAGTGTTATCTCTTTAACACGATCTTCTATTTCAAGGAGTTCTTCCATTGTACTCGCAAACTCGCTTTTCATCTCAGGAGGCAGATACATAATAGGTTCTTTTTGCTCTAGCTTATGCACATAGCGCTCAAAAGAAGCCACAATAAAGGGAGATTTTAACGTCAATGGAGCAGAAGCGAGATGATATTTTGCCGCGATATCAATATCATATCCATCGACTATTTTTGCCGCTTCAAGCATCGTCTCAATATTTGCCGCTGTAAAAGGGCCATTAAACTTCATATTTTCAACAAAAAATTCTAAAATTTTCGTAAGTGAAGTTTCTTCAAGTATCGAGCCAACAAGTCTGATGTGATCGAGATTTGCCATCACTTTAAAAGGAATATCCACAGGTTTTGCGGGTTTTGACATATTTTTTTCGATTACATGTAAGGCATCGCTTTTAAGTGCGCCGACATAGCCGACTTCATTGAGTCCGTAACGTCCCGCGCGTCCTGAGATCTGATGAATTTCCGAAGGCGTTAAAAAGCGATCTTTTTCTCCATCAAACTTGATAACTTTTGAAAACAAAATCGTCTTAATTGGTAAGTTCATTCCCATCGCAATTGCATCTGTGGCAATTAAAATATCTGTCTCTTTTTCTCGAAATCTTCTTGCTTCCTCACGTCTAACTTCTGGCGAGAGATTGCCATAGACGACACTCACTTTGTAACTGCGTGAGAAGTTTTGTTTGAGACGTAAGACATCTTTTCTTGAAAATGCGATGATGGCGGTTGCTGGCATAACATCCGCTATTGCCGTTGCTGTTGGAAGAAGTTTGAGGGGATTTTTTCTCTCAAACTCTATAATGGTGAGTTTCTCTCCAAGATACTCAGCAAGCGCGACGATAGCATCTTTTGCGTTGATAGAACCCGTCATGATGATCTTTTTCGCAGGTGCACCGATGATGGCATTTGCCCATGCCCAGCCGCGATCACGGTCATCGAGCATTTGCACCTCATCGATGACACAGACATCTACGTCAACATCGAAGTTGAGCATCTCGATGGTCGAGCTGATATGTGTCGCTTCTTCGTTAATAAGCTGTTCTTCACCTGTTATAAGTGAAGCATCGACTCCACTCGCGTTTAAGTCCTCATAGCCCTCCAACGCCAAGAGTCGGAGCGGTGCGAGGTAATAACCTGTGTCCGCTTTTTTTAAAGCTTGCAGTGCTTCGTATGTTTTACCGCTGTTAGTTGGTCCTATATGTAAAATAAGCTCTCTTTTTATAGAACGAGCGATAGGAAAAAGGTTTTTAAAGTCGCGAATAGTTCGAGCTAGAAGCATCTGTTTCTGGCGTTTTAGAAGTTCCTCTTGGATTTGTTTATTAAAAGCGTAGATGATCTTTCTATGTGTTTTTGCAGAGATACTCAGAGTGTTATAAAGGTAAGGGGAAAGGTGTTCAAACACTATCTCAAGAAGCTCTTGTTTTGGAAGTTGTAAAAGTGTCGAAGCTTTTTGACACTCATCGACAAGAAGATTGAACTCTTTTACAAACTCATCTTCTTGCTCTTTTTTTGCCATCTCTATTTGAGTATTGAGTGAAAGATCCTGCCCATTCCAGATAAGTTTGAAAAGTTCTTCTAACTCTATAACAACGTGTACTTCATATTTTATCTCGATATCAAGATCACTAAAATCAAACTTCTCTTTTGAAGTCAATACAACATCATCTTGGCTTACATGTAAGCCCTCAACACTTGAATATTGTTTTAAGATAGCAGCTAACAAAGTTTCACTCAAAGGTGGAAGTTTTAAATCAGCGCTCGGAGAAGCAGTTTTTAGAGCAGTAAGTATCTGTTGATCGCTGAGATATGGGTGTGGAGATTTGAGATTCTTTATAAACTCATCCACCTCTTTTTGCTTTCTCAAAGTTGCAGTCATCTTTAATGACTCTATTTTTCCTATCAGATGTTCATCATTTTCAGCAATCAGTTCATCAATATCTATAACAGATGTTTTTAAAACTGTTATCTTTTTAAAACTCTGCTGCGAAGTTGTTATAGCTATGGAAGCGTTAAATTCAAGTCTATCATCATTGTCAAATTTGCCATCTAGGGCTTTTTGCAGACGCTCTTTTTTCTTTTCAAATCTTAGATGTCTGAGTTTTGATTCTATCTTTGCGTAAGTGATTTTTTTACTTCGTACATCCAAAAATGCACCGAAAATCTGCAAGCGTTCATCAGGCGAAAGGTCTTTAAACTCCTCTAAAAGAGAGTCGATTTTCTCCTCTTTTTCCATTGAGGGCTCAGGCGCTGTGAGTGGAGGATAAAGCTTTTTATCTGCTTGAAAAAAGTGCAAGATATCATCACGCACCATAGTATCGCCTGTAGACCAAAGCTGACGAAGTGCACGTAAAAGCTCTTTTTTACTAAACTCCACATCGAAGAGACCAATGGTGTGAGCGAGCTCTATTAGTGTTTTTTCATCTACACGTTCTATCCCAACATCAAAAGGATCATCGCCGAAAAAATGTCTTATTTTTGTATTTATTTTTATTGAGTGTTTATTTTTCTTTGCCATACATAATTGTATCCAATTACAAAGATGTTAAAAGTTACAAGTCTTATAAAAATGTTATAATTCCAAAAAAGTAAAGGAGAGGAATGCGTAAAATAAAACGATTATTAGCGTTAATCTATTTCCTCTCTATCTTTATGGGTGTCGCACATGAGATCTCGCATGTGCACCATCTTGGTGACAATTGTAGCGTATGTGTTCTTTCCCATACTCCAGCCGTTGGCGTTGATGCACCATCTCTTGTATCCATTGACAAAACTTATACCGAATTCATCTCCATACCCCAAAACAAAGCGCAACCCTGTCTTATCCAAGCTCGTAGCAGAGCCCCTCCTCTCGCCTAATCTTTTTACCCATAACAATTACTACTATAATTTATAAAGATTAGGAAATTTCTATGACAAAATTTATATCAGTCGTTGCGTGTGCAGCGATCTATACAAGCGCGTTTGCTGAGGATATTCAGCTCAATTCTATCACTGTAGGTGATACAAACCCTAGCTCTTTAGAGACTACAAAAACCACAAAAGTACAGCAAAGAAGAATTCTCCAAGATGCAGTTGAAAAGACTGAGGTTGTTGATAAAAAACAGATTGAACAAACACAATCTGCTACACTCAGTGAAGCAATCAGCCAACAAGCAGGCGTAAATATACAAACAGGTTGTTCTGTTTGCGGTATGAAACGTATACAAATCAACGGTCTTACTGGCGATCACACGACTATACTCGTGGATGGAATTCCGTTCAACTCGACAGTATCGAGCTTTTATGGCGCTGATGCTGTGGGTACTTCTGATATCCAAAGTATCCAAGTCACTCGCGGTGCAGGTGCTTCACTTACTGCTCCTGAAGCTATCGGTGGAACTGTAAACATCATCCCTATGCGTCCATATAAAAATGGTGTGGAGTTTGATGCATCTATGGGAACATTGGGCGAGAAAAACTACTCAATTCTCGGTCAAGCAATCACTGATGACAAACAAACAGGGATCTTAGTTTCGGCATCTTCTCATCAGCAAGATCAGGTAGATAACGACCATAACGGTATCAGCGAATCGCCTTCGATGAAAAATCAGTCGATCTCTGTGATGCTTACTCATAAATTTTCTCCTTATGATTCTTTGGATATCCATGCGGCGCATTTCACTTCAGATGTCAAAGGTGGAACGATGGTTTCTGAGAACTCTGCTATTGCCCAAGGAAACACTGGCAATACGAGTTTTGTGGGAAACAACGTCAATAATCAATACACAGGTGATCCGATAAATATGATCGAGGTCATCAACACAACTCGTGATGAAGTTTACGCAAAAGAGCACCACATCATTAGCGATACGATGAGCTTACAAACAACCCTTGCTTACTCAGAGCAAAAACAAGTTTCTCTTTATGAAGGTGCTGATTATTCAAATGTAGATAAGACCTATTTTGGAGATATCAAAATGGATCATGCATTAAATGACAGTCATTTTTTAACTTACGGCTTGGATGCAAAGATTGAACAAGCACGTTCAGAGTCCACCTATTACTATGTAACAAATGCAATGGCCAAAGATGATTTTGATTACGCGGCATACGGTGTTTATGGGCAAGACGCGTGGGCGATCGATGATGCCAATCAACTTACTTTAGCACTCAGAGGTGAAAAGATCACGACCAACTGGCTTGCTCAAAAAGCTAAAGGTAATGAGATCGACGATACCCTGCTTGTTCCACGCGTTTTATTTCGTCATGATCACACAAGCTATCTTACATCACGTCTGGGCTGGGGAATGGGTTATCGTTCACCATTAACATTTTTTGAATCTGATCATGGAATGCTTGATAACGGATTTGCGATGGATATCAACGCTATTGAAAAATCAAATGGAGTGAACTACTCTCTTGCTTACAATAAAAATGGTCTCAGTGTCACTGGTTCTGCGGCATACACTCAGGTAAAAAATCTGGCTTATGTGGACAACTCAGGAGCGATTCCTACCCTTCGCAACAGTTCAAATGATATCAGTGTTAAAGAGGGAGATATCGTCCTCGGATATATCGTTAATAATAATCTTACCCTTTCAGGTTCGTATGAAATTTATGGATATGACAGTAACTACAAATCACTTATGACTTTAGCACCCGTTGAACAGCGCGCACGTGTGAGCGTGGATTATGATTACAGCGGTTGGGATTTGTATGGCGAAGCGACTTGGGTTGGTGCACGTGATCTTTCACAATACGGCTATGAGGGATATAATGTTTATAATCCAATAACCGATACAGTTTCTGCTCCAAAGAACCAAACAGCACCTTCTTTCGTGACTGTTGATATGAAAATATCTAAAAAGATCAACAAAAACTTTACCCTTTACGCAGGTGCAAAAAACTTGTTTGACTTTGTACAAACAGATGTTCAGTCACCGCTCTTTTATGACGCTAGTGGCGGTTTTGACACATCGTATGTTTGGGGTCCACTTCGTGGCAGAACAGTTTATGCGGGCATAAAAGCAACATTCTAGTTGAGGTTAAACACTAAAACGAACTTGTTCGCTTTAGCTTATTTTAAAACAAGGAAAAAACAAATGGAACAATACAAAAATATACTAGACATCGTGATATTCATCACATTAGGACTTATGAGCATCCTTTCTATAGGTGTAGGAATAGAAAGAACAATGTTTTATAAAAAAATATCTTTAGAAGAGTACAACGACAAAAAAGAGTTAGAGATTGATCTTGGAAATAACCTCACTATCATCTCTACCATCGCTTCCAATGCTCCTTATGTGGGGCTCTTGGGAACTGTTTTTGGAATCATCCTGACATTTTTTGCTATTGGAACAAACGGTTTATCAGACAGCGGAGCAATCATGACAGGTCTTGCACTTGCACTTAAAGCTACAGCTTTTGGTCTCGTTGTAGCGATCCCTTCTATCGTGTTTCACAACTATCTTGTGAGAAAGATGGAAGTGCTCATGATAAGATGGGATATCAAAAATGGCAATTAAAAAGATTGAATCTATCAATGTCATTCCCTTCATTGACATTATGCTTGTCCTTTTGGCGATAGTTCTTACAACGGCAACTTTCATCGCAAAAGGAGCTATCAAAGTAGATCTTCCAAAAGCTTCTGCACAAAGTGCCAAAGTAGAGAAGCCAAAAGATATCACACTTACCGTTGATGGTAAGACTTATCTTGATGGCGTAGCTATAGATAAAAGTAAACTTATCACTCTGCTTGGGCAAACTCCAAAAGAGACCACTATCGTTATCAATGGAGATGCGAAGATGAACTATGAATACTTTGTCGGAACTATTGACACTCTCACAGGTGCAGGATATACCCATCTCTCTATCGCGACAAAGAAAGAGTAGAGCTATGCTTAAAAAAAGTATCGCACTCTCAACAGCCTTACATGTAAGCATTGGAGCTGTTGTTGTTTACTTTATGTTTATGACACATACACCGCCAAAACCTAAAGTGATTCCTATCACCATCGTGGCATTGCCGAGCACACAAAAGACAGAGCCGACACCGCCAGAACCTGTGCAAAAACAAGAGCCAAAACAAGAGACTCAAAAACCTCTTCCTAAACCAATAATACAAGAGATAAAGCCTACTCCAATAGCTTTACCAAAGCCTGTATCTAAACCAGTTGAAGAAAAACCTGTTGAAAAACCAAAAGAGATTGTAAAAGCAGTGGAACCTGCTCTCAAAGCACCAAAAAGCGAACCAAAGGTTATTGGTGTTGATACGAAGAGTATTAAAAGTAAGTATCTGGGAGCTCTTTATCAAAGCATAGACAAACTCAAGGTTTATCCAAAAAATGCAAAGAGACTTGGACAAAGCGGAACAGCTAAAGTCACTTTTACTGTTTTAGCTGATGGCACTATTACCAATATCTCCCTTAGTGATTCATCAGGATTTGGCCTCTTAGATGATGCGGCTAAGAAGATACTCCTAACGCTTGCAAAGGCAGCTCCTATTCCCAAAGAGCTTAAAGAAGAAAGTATGACTATTACTGTGCCTGTGGTTTATTTGGCGCAATAGTTTTAGAGTGTCATTGTCACTCTCCTTCATCTTCTCTTTGCTGTGCTGAAACCGCACGAAAAAGAAACCATGTAATAACCAAGAGTGTCAAAAGTGTTGCGATGTAGAGATAAAATATCCTCTGTTTTGCTTTATTGACAAGGAGAGTATTTTCACCTTGAAACATTGTAACTGCTTGATTTAAAACAGGAAGCAGTTCTTCACTTTGTGCGCTGATTACGGCTAATTTTATGACACTTGGTCTTTGCATGTAAGTATCTAAAGATTCGATATATGTTGCTAACTGCTCTTCGAGTCCCTCTTGTTTGGTATAAAAATCTTTCACGTTTTGTGAGACAATACTTCCAATGATCTCCTGATTATCGCTTTTCATGGAAACAAGCAGACCGCCCAACAGTTCTCTATTTTTTTGCGAAGACGTTACATAAAGATAGGATGCATATAAGGCTGTTCTTTGAGAAAGCATGCACTGTTTTTGGCTCAGATTGATCAGTTTTACATAGGTTTCTTGATCTCTAACAATTTTTTCAGATATATAATAGGCAAATGTACTCCAAGCCACGAGTACAGCAAGTGCTATGATATACGTTCTTTGTAAAATAAAATAGTTCTCTTTATTCACGAAAAATCCTTTCACGTTTAAAATTTATGGATTCTCATTCTAACACTTTCTATGCATAAATGACAAGCGCACACAAAATCTGCTACCATTAGATATAGATTATTCAAAAGGATACGTATGTTAGAAGAGTTTAAAAAGTTTCTCATTCAGGGAAATATGATCGATATGGCCGTAGGTTTTATCTTTGGTGCTGCATTTGCAACTCTTGTAAAATCTCTTGTCACAAACATCATTATGCCTCCAGTTGGCTTGCTTATGGGGAAAGTTGACTTTTCACAACTCTATATCTCACTTGATGGTAACAGCTATGAGAATATGGCGGCCCTTGATAAAGCTGGCGCACCTGCTATCAAGTATGGTGTTTTTGTGAACGACGCAATCTCTTTTTTAATCCTTGGTTTTGTCATGTTTATGATGATCAAAGTATATACAAAACTTAAACATGAAGAGGAGCCGGCTCCCGCAGAAGCAACAACAAAAATATGTAGCGACTGTGCCATGGAGATACCATTAGCTGCTCATAAATGTGGATACTGCGGAAATACTAACGTCTAATTTTATAAATTTCTTCTTTGGACACAGAGGTTTTATTTTAAAACTTCTGTGTCTCAAACCCATCTTTAAACTTTAATATTTTCATAAAACTTATCTACTATAATTTGCAAAAACAATGGAGAAACTATGGATTTTCCCGATGAATGGACACAGGAGGAGTATCTTGCAAACAAGATTACCTTAGAAAAAAACGGCGTAAAAGTACTGCTCATAGATACGATTCTCTCACCTATAGAAAAAGCAAATAGTGTTATTTACAACCCTTTTGAGCTAAAAAATGAACCAAAAGGAAGTGTCTTTGTCTTTTACTGCGATAGTGGCAAGGCAACACTCAACCGCCTTAAAGAGTACAAAGAAAAATTTCCCGACCATATCTGCATCTCTCTTCGAGGTGGCAGAGGTTACTGGAGAAAAAATATGACGGTTAACGATGAGCAGTAAACATCTTGATGAGTTCATACTTTGTCTTCATGAGGAACGTTTTTATGATGCGCATGAAGCTTTAGAAGCAGTCTGGTTTCCACGCCGTTTTGAAGAAGATGATGAGATGAAACTTCTCAAAGGCTACATCAACGCCGCTGTCAGTTTTGAGCTTATCAAACGCGGAAGAAAAGATTCAGCGAGGAAGGTTTACAATAATTATCTCAAATATAAGCCTCTGCTCTTACATGTAAACTCTTTACATGTAAGTAAATATGAAGAGATTGAACAAAAAATAGAAACTATACAAAGGTTGAAAAATGATTAATACGCAGCTGTATGCCAAATATTTTGATATGGCTTTAAACTATGCCTCAGTGTACAGTTTTAAAATTTTAGGTGCGCTGGTTATCTTTATTGTCGGTCGCTGGTTTGTGAAAAAACTCACAATCCTTTCTAAGCAACTGATGTTAAAATCAAAACTCGATATAACTTTAGTGGAATTTAGTCAAAGTATTATCTATTTTATCCTCCTACTAGCCGTTATCATCGCCTCTTTAAACGCGCTGGGAATAGAAACAACTTCTTTTGTCGCAGTTTTTGGAGCGGTCGGTTTAGCTGTGGGTTTAGCACTTCAAGGCTCTCTTGCAAATATTGGCGCAGCTGTGCTTATCATGTTCTTTCGTCCCTTTAAGATCGGTGATACCGTCGATGTAGCGGGTGCTATGGGAACAGTTGATGAAATCAACCTTTTTTCTACGACCATCACACCCATCGATAATCGAACCATCATCATCCCAAATGCCAAGATCATCGCAGGCAATATCACAAACTTTTCTAAGCAGGAAAAAAGAAGACTTGATATTACCGTAGGAATCTCGTACGAAGATGACTTAAAAGCCGCCAAAAATGTCTTCCTTGAACTCTTACGCACCAATGAAAAAATCATCCAAGATCCAGAGCCTTTTGTTGGCGTTTTGGAACTCGCAGATAACAGTGTCAATCTCGCTCTTCGTGCATGGGTAAAAACGGAGGATTATGGAGATCTTCGTTTTGAAGTTTTTGAGAGTATCAAACTTGCTTGTGATGCACATGGAATCTCTATCCCTTATCCACAAATGGATTTACACCAAAAAATAGTTTAGAAGAAAAATAGATAATCAAAAAGGATTACGCCCTTACACCCACGGGGCACTTCGAATGTAAGCCTTTTTTTGCCTCATAAACTATAAATAAAAATGCTAAAAATGCCACTACAGCCGAACTCAAAAAGAGATATGTGCTGAAATACTGATACACATATCCGCTATAAATCGCTCCTAAAAATCCACCAAGTCCATAGGTAATACCCAAAAAGAACTGCTGTGCAAGTTTTCTCTTTTTATACAGCGTAAAAAGATAGCTGATTGCCGCTGAGTGAAACAGTGCAAAAGAGATGGCATGCATAGACTGAGTAAAGAACGATATGCCAAGACTATGAGGAAAAAGATAGAGTAAAAACCAGCGCAGAGCCGTCACAAATGTGGCAATCTGAAGGATGATAAGTGCATTTTTTTGCAGGAGTCTGCCTTGAAAAAAAAGCATAAATATCTCCATAATAACGCCAAAACTCCATAGGTAAATGGTCATATCCATACTGATGCCATGATCGGTCTCATAGAGAGTAAAAAAGTTATAAAACGGACCAAAGCTCACTTGCATAAGCGTGAGTCCCACCCACAAACTCCAGTGAGAAAAGAGTTTGATCTCTCCACCCTCGCCAATGGCAACATCTTCACTCTCATCTGTTTCATGTTTTGCTAAAAAGTACCCAAACAGAGCGGTCATCAAACTCATAAATATAAGATAAAAGATCGCGATATCTGCACTGCTTAAAAACTTTACCAACACAAGCGCAACAACGATAAAACCGATAGAACCGAAAAGGCGCACTCTTCCATAACGCTCTTTTGAGATAACCGAAAGGGCCATCACCTCAGCGTAAGGCAGAAGCAGACTGAGTCCTACACCAAAGAGAATATTTGTAAAGATAAGCGCATAAAAATTGTGAAGTGTCAGATAAAAAAGAAAGGAGGTTATGATAATAAGTAAAAGCGCAAAATTAAACGTATGTCGGCTAAGCTTAAAACCTTTGATAAAAGCAAAAGGAACTAAAAAGCGTACAAGCGGAGCCGTGGCAAAGATGATGCCAATTTGCACTCCATCGTAACCCACCATCGCCAATACTTTTGGCAAGAAGATAACATAGATGCCAACAATGGCAAAATAAAAAAAGTAAAAACCCGAAAGTAGTAACTGCATCAAAAGTTAGGCACGAATCTCTATCTCTACGCTTGCACTCAGTAGATCATGCAAGGCACGTTTATCTTTTCTGTAAAAAGGAAGAAGCAATCCTACAAGTGTAGTCGCAGTCAATAAAAAAGCTATAAAACGCCAAAAAGCACGAAAGAAAGAGAGCTTTTTATGCGTTTTCATATCGACGACTTTCAATCCATACGCTTTTTTCCCCGGAGTCTGCCCCATAAAAGCGAGGAGTGAAGCGTAGATAACACCATAAAGCAAAACACCCAGAAACTGCGCAGACGCTGAAGCTTGAAATGCTTCTTTTCCATTTAAAATAACATAGGTTATGATATATAAAATAGGAGTGTAAATCATAAAAAGATCGGTAATAAATCCCTTTATTTTGTCTGTGTATTTTGGATACAAAGTTGTCGGAGTCTTATCAGTTGTTTTATGCAGTTTTTTCTGCTTTAGTTTTCGCCATTTCATAGCGAAATTATAACGCATAAATAATGATTTCAGTCGATTTGTTCTATAGTGTTAGTATTAAAAGGGTTCAAAAATGCTCAACAAAAATTTTAAAGTTTTATTCACGATTTATTTTATTGTCTTTGGTATATTTATTACTACTCTTGGTGCATTTATAAGTTATAAAGTTCATATCTCTAATATTAACGAGACTATTAAGCAGTATGCACAACAGTCTTCTTATAGTAAACTAAACGACTATCTACGTCCCCATATTGAACATATGGACTCCCTTGTAGAAGCTTTGGCAGATGACAAAACACTCCAATCTTATATTGCAACAAAGGACACGAAAAAGCTTACCGAACTCAACAATCTTTTTTTAACTCTTGCAAACTCTGAAAAAAATATTATGCAAATACGCTACCTCGATGCATCTGGGCAAGAAATCATTCGCGTTGATAGAGATAACCAGCAGTCACTTCCACACATTATACAAAAAGAGAAACTTCAAAATAAAGCGTTGCGTGATTATTTTATTAGCATAAAGAAGATGAATACTCCGCAGATATGGCATTCGAGTGTTGATCTCAACATAGAACATAAAAAAATAGAATTGCCTTACAAGCCGACACTCAGAGTTGCAATGCCCTTGTTTAAAGATAACAAATTTGCAGGAACTGTTATTATCAATATTCTTGTCAAAGAGCTGTTTACTTCGATAAGCTCACCTATCTTCAATATATTTATTATTGATAAAAATGGCTATTATATTCTTCACCCTAATGAGAAATATTCATGGAACAAATATACAGGTATAAAGAGGAGTTTATACCAAGATTTTCCAGATAGTGCTTCTGATATCTTAGCCGGCGAAACTGAGGGAAATAACTTTTTTGCTTATAAAATGAATGATCTTTTAAACAATGATGATAATGCTATTCTTATCTTACAGCCAAAAGAATCAATCGAAAAATCTATGAGACATGAAAACCTTATAGCATCGGCTATAGTTGCACTTTTAAGTATCCTTTTTAGTATTCCTCTTGCTATGTATGCCGCAACAACACCATCAAAACTTCAAAGAAAACTTCTTGATTCAAATAAAGAACTTGAACGCTTTAGATCGATCATCGATAAATATGTTGTCACTGTATGTACGAATATTAGTGGTGTTATCACAAGCGCAAGTACAGCGCTTTGTAAAGTAAGCGGCTATACCGCTAAGGAACTAATAAATCAAAAAATAAACATCATCAAAAGCCCTGATACAGAAAAAAGTTTTTACCGTAATTTATGGGAGACTATTTTAAGAGGTGAAACTTGGAATGGGGAGATTAAAAATAGAACTAAAGAGGGTGAAAGCTACTGGCTCGATCAAATGATTATACCAGTCAAAGACAACAATGGCAAAGTTGCATCTTTTATGTCTGTTGGAACAGATATAACCGATAAAAAGAGATTGGAAATTATTTCTCAAACCGATAAACTCACAAATCTTTTCAATAGACATAAACTTGATGAATCGCTTCGCTTAGAGATCCAAAGAGCAGAGCGTTACAACAAAAAACTTTCTCTCATTATCATTGACATCGATCATTTTAAACATGTCAATGATACTTTTGGACATCAAACGGGTGACGATGTTCTAATAAAAGTGGCAGAAATTTTACAAAAAAGTATTAGAAAGATCGATATTCTTGGAAGGTTTGGTGGAGAGGAATTTCTCATCGTTTGTCCTCAAACGGAGAAAGAAGGAGTTCTCAAGCTTGCAGAAAATATCAGAAAAAATATAGAAAGTTATAAGTTTAATACAGTGAGAGATATCACCATAAGTCTTGGACTAACAAGTTATCAATCTGGCGATGATGAAGATAGTATGATAAAAAAATCTGATGATGCTCTATACGCATCTAAGGATGAGGGTAGAAACAAAGCCACATTTTTATAGCTTCGATTTACGAATTGTTAACTATAGAATCTTATACTTTTAAATCTCAAATATGTTCCCCCTTAGCATTTTTAGAGATTTTCATTTTTATACACTCCTTAAAAATTTAAAGTGTAGTTGGGCAGATTTCACCCCCTTTGTCTGTCTAACTCCTTTAAAATTTCATCCCCTTTACATTTGATTTGATATAATCCCTTATGAATATAATTTTAACAACTTTAAACTCTAGGTTTACACACTCATCACTTGGTCTTCGGTACATTTTGGCAAACATGAAAGAGCTTACATGTAAGACAAAACTACTAGAATTTAGTATCAATGACGCACTTCAAAGTGTTGCAGAACAGATACTCGATGAAGAACCTTCTATTGTGGGCATCGGTGTTTATATTTGGAATGCGACAGAGGTCAAAGAACTTATAGAACTTATCAAAAAAGTTTCTCCAATTACGACCATTATCCTTGGCGGACCAGAAGTGAGTTATGAGCCTTTTCGTGTGGATTACTCTTTGGCTGATTTCATCATTCAAGGCGAGGGCGACACTGCTTTTTATAATCTTGCAAAAAAGATCAGTGAAGGTGAAAAACCTGAGATTCGCATTATAAAACCTGTCATGGAAAACCTCAAAGAAGTCAATTTTCCTTATGCATATTACACCGACGAAGATATCAAAAACCGCTACATCTATGTCGAAGCATCTCGTGGATGTCCTTTTTTGTGTGAATTTTGTCTTTCCTCCATCGATGAAAAAATCCGCACTTTTGATCTTGACTTTCTCATAGAAGAGTTTGAAAAACTTTGGCAGAGAGGGGCAAGAAACTTCAAGTTTGTAGATAGAACTTTCAATATCAATATCCGTCTTGCAAACCGCATTTTAGATTTTTTCCTCGCTAAAAATGAAGAATATTTTGCCCATTTCGAGGTGATTCCAGATCATTTTCCAGAATCTATCAAAGAGAAAATCTCTCTTTTTCCCCACGGCGCACTTCAGCTTGAGATAGGAATACAAACGCTCAACTCCCTCATCGCAGAAAATATCAGCAGACCTTTAAAACTTGACAAGATAAAAGAAAACATCGCCTTTTTAGAAGAGCACACAACCGCGCATATCCATCTTGACCTCATCGTCGGACTTCCCGGAGAAGATCTGATAAGTTTTGGCAAAAACCTTGATATGCTTATCTCAATGAGCAGTTGTGAGATACAAATAGGGATCTTAAAAAAACTTTCAGGAACAGCCATCGACCGTCATGATAGAACTTTTGGTATGGTGTACTCAGATATTCCCCCTTATGATATTTTAAAGACAAATGAAGTGAGTTTCAAAGAGATTCAAAATATGAAAAGATTTGCACGTTTTTGGGATATCTACTATAACAGTGGCAATTTTAAACATACAGTGGAGCTTTTAAAAACAGAAGGAGCACTCTATGAAAACTTCAGCAATTTTAGCTTATGGATTTATGAGCAGACAGCATCCACATATAAAATCTCTATAGAAAGGCAGGCTCAGCTTCTTTTTGATTATCTTACATATATATTATTTCTTGAAAAAGAAGTAGTTGCAGAGGCTATGCTAAAAGATATCTCAAAGGTCAAAGGACGCGCTGTTCCTGCTTATTTAAAGCCTTATCATTTGATGAAAAAAGATGATATAGAAATAAAAAATTCTAATTTCAACAAACGTCAATCCAAACACATGTTATAATTTTTAGTACATGTAAAATCAACACAGTTCAAAGAGACAGAAAAGGAAAAATATGTCACTCTTTAAACAATTATTCGATATTATGTAGCAAACACACCAAAAAATAGAGCCCTAAAATAGGGATAAAAAGCCCATATCCTACTATAATTTTCCTTTAAATAATACAGAAGGAAAATCTAAAAATGCAACACGTAGTCAGCCAACTTATCAGCAAAAAAGAAGAGTTATTAGGTGAATTGAAGTTTTATAAATCAAAAATTCAACAATTAGAAGAAGTTGTTAAAAGCATAGACATTTCTATAAAGGTGTTTGACACTTGATCACAATACTATTCATTTTGATACCTATAAAGTTTTAAATATAAAAAGCGGTGAGCTTGTTCACAATGTCCTCTCTATCGCATTGCTTTCAGAGAGTCAAAAATACTCTTACGGACACTTTATTGCTCCGGCAATCTCACTAGGTCTTGATATCGAAATTCACAAAAAAGCAGTAGAAAAACTGCTCAAAGAACCGCCGTTTGAACTAAAGGGCACTATCTGTTCTCTTAGATTATCAGAACACTATCTTGATAATCCAGCAACTTATAATGAGTTAAAATCACTTTTTGAAAAATATGCAAAAAATTTATCATTTAAACTCGCCAATTCTAAAAACAAGTGCAATTTTCTGAGATAGTCGGAAGATAGGGTTAAAGAATAATCAGCTACCATTTTTTCGACCAAGAAAAATAGGAAATGCATGAATTACACTCAATTAACCCTACAGAAAAGATATCATATTTCAGCTTTACTGAACTCAGACCAGCTTATTTCAAAGCTGAAGTGAACTATTTTCTCAGTCAAACAAGTGAAAATATTTCATCACTTCAAGTTGCGGCAAATTCTATAGGGATCGATCTTATTGCTACAAGTGTAATGGAACTAGAAGCATTGGGCACTCTCAAAACACGCAAAATAAATATGATTCAGGGACGTGCGACAGAGATGCTAGGTTAAACTCTTGAGTTTAACCCTTTTGTGATCGTGTCATTGATATCTTTTTCATAAGTAGGATTTTTAGCTCTGAGCTCTTTGTCAAACTTCACAACCATCTTAGAGTCAGCTCGCGGATGACGACATAACCTTATCATCACATCTATATAATTATCAAATTCCGGATGTGTTCTTATACCAAGCTTTGGATGGATCTCTCCATGATACTTGATGATGAGATCAAGAGCTTCGCTAAGCTGCAGAGCACTGCTTTTTTTATTTTTTATGATCTTTCTTAATGACTCAAAATCATGCGGTATTTTTGGCTCTGGGCTGAGCACTTTTGTACTGTTTGATACTGCTTTGGCTTTTATATTAGACTCTTCTCGATTTGATCTGATAATTAAAAAAACTACTATTATCAAAAATATAAGCAGTATAAGAACTGAAGCAATTATATATAATGTATTCATATTGGCATTTTATCAGGTTTTTTTCTACTTTAAAAGGAAAAGCATTGAGAGAAAACATGGTGGCGGCCCAGCTCTCAAAGCTTATAAGGAGAATGAAATGAAATCGTGGCGACAAACACGATGGAAGAAGTATAAAAAAAATTAATTACACTTCGATTACATAGTAAAAATAATCTCTGGAATAACAATTGCTTTCATTATAAAAAATCTCTTACATGTAGAGAACTTTGGAGCAGATTATGATTACAGTTCAAACAAAAGATGTTGCATCCCCATTGTCACTTACAACTGAATCTAAGTCTTCAAAATCTCCGACTGGTAATTTTGCCGCTCTTTTACAATCTCTCTCATCCAAAAGTGATACGCCCGTCGTGAAAAATGGTGTTTTAGCTTTGCATCTTGATGATAAAAAAGCTTTGCCATCTGTCAAAACAGTTACTAAAGATACGAACACTCCTATTGACTCTAAAAATACTAAAGAACCTACAAGTAAAAGTGATCTTCTTTCACTTCTTAAAGGTGATGAGCAAAAAGTACACACTATCAATCCAGCTCTCATGAATGCTCTTGATACAAAAACTTTAAAATCAGTGATGAAAGATGCAAAAAATTATCTCGCTGAGCAGATCAAAGAAACCGATGCCTTTAAAAAGGGTGAAATCAAAGAGCTTCCAAAAACTACGCAAGGTTTAGTCGCTCTTGCAAAAAAAGTCGGAATCGATGTCAGCAAGATAACAGTTGAAACTGTGCAGACAAAAACTCCAAAAGAAACAAAGAGCAATTCTACGACTGATCCCAAAACTGATCTTGAAACAAAATCAAAAATCGACACAAAAAATGAGCCTAAGCTAGTTCAAAAGACAGAACTACTCGCCAAAGATGATAAAAATATCCCTTTAAAAAATGAGCCCTCTTCAAAAACAGAATCCTCTATCGTTACGAAAAATCAAAATGATAGTAAATCAGAAATTTCAAAAGAAAATATCAAACAGCATGCAAAGAGTGATACTCTGAGTGTCATTTCTGTGCAAAGTGAACAAAAAATTCAAACACCAAAAACCGACACAGTAAAAGATGATAAAGCCTTACATGTAAAGGGTGTCGAGCCTCAAAATGAAAAAATTGAAACTCCAAAACAAGTCCAAAAACAAGACACGGTTTTAGCGCAAGCACTCACACAAGATGAATCCCTCAAAAAGATGCCTCTTTTTAGTATACCAGATGAAACACTCTCTGCACATTCAACAGCTGAACTTGTAGGAAAAAAACAATCCAAACCACCTCAAGAATTATCAATAACAAAACCGCAAAGTCCACTAAGTGCACTTCTTCACGGAGAAAAAATTCTTCCTGCTCAAACACAGGTAGCTGAAGCAAAAAAAGATGTTAAAACAGAAATCAAAACTGACACAAAAATAAAAGCCAATTCAACAGTTTTAAGCCAACTCTTACATGGAGAAAATCAACAAACAACACACACAACAGAACAAACCGTCTCTGAGGCTGGAACGCAAGGGATCTCTACGACTCAAGGGAACGGCGTGCATGTAAAACAAACAGAAGCTGATCTCACCGTGAAAATGAATGAAGCAAAACAGATGGTCAAATATCTCGCTCAAGATATTAAGCAGGCAATAGAAGATTACAAACCACCATTTACGAGGATAAAAGTCAAACTTAATCCGCAGAAATTTGGAGAAGTAGATCTTACCGTTGTACAACGTGGTAAAAATGTTCATGTCAACATCTCATCAAACAGCGCAGCTATCAATATGCTCTCTCAAAATGCAGGAGATTTGAAAGTTCAACTAACTCAAAATGGAATGAATAATGCTTCATTAAACTTTAATAGCTCCACTGATACACAAAGTCAGCAACAGCAACAACAAAATGGACATCAAAAAGAAAGTGCGAAACAGGCATATGAAGCTTTCAATCAAGATGAAACAAATGAAGAGATTTTAAGCTCTTTAGAGATCGTGGTTCCACGATACGTATAAAGGATAGATTATGTCAGTAACAAGCACAACAGCGACAACACCAGCAACTTCAACCGTACAAACTGCGGCAACAGGAGGAACAACATCTACTGGAACAGCAAACAACCCGTCTGCGGCATTAGGTAAAGATGACTTTTTAAAACTCCTTCTCACAGAGATGCAATACCAAGATCCGACACAGCCCATGGACACAGACAAAATTTTATCTCAAACATCACAGTTAGCAACTCTGGAGTCTGCTGACAATACAAACAAAACACTAACAGCACTCGCTGCATCTCTTCAGGGTTCTCAGCAACTCTCAACCGTCTCTGCAATCGGAAAAATTGCTGATCTCGGCGATAACACTGTTACTACCAAAGGAGATGGAACTTCTGTAAGCTTTCCTATCTATTTTCCGTCAGATGTATCAAGTGGAACAGCTACTATTGCTGATACAAATGGCAACACTATTTCAACTATTGCCATCGGTGCGAACCCTGCAGGAACGTACTCATTTACATGGGATGGAAAAGATTCCACTGGAAAAGTTGCAGATGCTGGTGCATACAGTGTCAATGTTGCGTATTCTGACACAAATGGGAATTCAAAAGCAACAAAAGTCGGCGTATATCCCATCGACTCTGTAAAATTTGACGGCACGAACACTCTCTTAGGTGTTGGCCCTAATTACGTTCCGCTTTCAAGCGTTCAGACGATTTATTAAGAACGACCATGACACAGGGATATTACACAGGGATCAGCGCTCTTATGGCCCAACAATCTGGCATTGATGTTACTGCAAATAATCTTTCAAATGCAGACGCTGTAGGATTTAAGGGAAACGGCATTGAGTTTCAGTCTCTCTTTGAAAATGCTGTATCATCTAGTTCAAAAGGACCCGTTAATTCGACTATTGGCGTAGGTGTGGGCCTTCAAGCTACTCCAACTATACTCAAAGAAGGCGCCATCAATAATACTGACAGTGGAACTGATCTTGCCATAAATGGAGAAGGCTGGTTTGGTCTACAGGGTCAAGGACAGACGATGTTTACACGAAACGGTATGTTCAATTTTGATGCTTCAAGAGATCTTGTCAATGCAGACGGATACTACGTGCTTGGAACACTTGCAAGTAATTTTGATGCTAACAATGTTTTAACCTCCAAACAGACCACAACAAATCTTGGTGCAGTAGGCTCACAAACGAGTATAAAACTTCCTGAGACTTTAACTTATCCTGCCGAGCCGACAACACTAGTTACTTTTGGCGGCAATCTAGGTCAAGCCAGTGATACACAAAATATGGGTGCAACTATGATTGATGCTCAGGGCAATAAAAATGTTCTCTCTCTTACATTTACTAAAACAGTACCTCAACCGGCAACGGGTCTTTCTTGGGATGTGACTGCAAAATCAAGTTCACCAGCAACACTAAGCGCTACACCCACAATCTACGATACACAAACAGGAACCATGCTTTTTGATCCAACGGGTGCGCTACTGAGTTCAACTCTTGGTTCTATAAATAATAATGGAACAACTGTCACTCTTAACCTAGGAACTGGCTACGCGGGTATCACATCAAATGCTTCAGCAGTAACATCTTCCTCTCAGGCCAACGGATTTCCTCAAGGAGATCTAATCGGATACAAAATCAATCAAAATGCTGAAGTTATGGCTACCTTTACAAATGGTAAACAAGTTTCCATGGCAAAAATAGGTGTTTTTCATTTTGCAAACGATCAGGGTTTAAATAATATCAACGGAACAAACTTTCTACAAAGTGCAAACAGTGGAAAGCCACTTTTTTATCAAGATGCCAATGGCAACAATATCAACGGTTCAACCGTTATGACAAATACTTTAGAGAGTTCAAATGTGGACCCTACAGCAGGACTTACGGACCTTATTATTTATCAGCGTGCCTATGACGCCGCAGCAAAGCTTATAACAACTGGTGATCAAATGATACAAAAAGCTTTACAGATGCATAAGTAATATGGAATATAAATTGCTTATCATCTTTACTTATTTAGCAGAAAGGATTTAAAATGTTAAAGTCTCTGTCTTCTGGCGTTTCTGGTCTTCAGGCGCATCAAATCGCGATGGATGTTGAATCAAACAATATCGCTAACGTTAACACTGTAGGTTTTAAATATTCTCGTGCAAACTTTTCAAACCTACTTTCACAAGTAAATCAAATAGCTACAGCTCCTCAAGGAGATCTTGGTGGTAAAAACTCTACAGGTGTCGGTCTTGGAACAACGATTAGTTCTATGACTCGTATTGATTCTCAAGGTTCTGTACAAAATACTGATAAAAATACTGACTGTGCTATCCAAGGTGATGGTTTTTTTGTTGTCAGTAGTGATGCTGGAAAAACAAACTCATTTACTCGTAACGGAGACTTCAGCTTTGATGCATCTGGCAACTTTGTAGACAATAACGGCTATGTCGTTCAAGGCTGGCTCCGTGATCCAGTGACTGGAAAAGTCGATTCCACAGCTCCAATCACACCAATTAGCATTCCATCGGGACTAACAACTCCGGCACAAGCTAGTACGGAAGTTGTTCTCAAAGCGAATCTTGATTCTGGAGCTATCGTCAACACTTTTGGAGCTATCAGTGCACTTGATTCAGTTCATGGAGCAGTCGATTTAAATGGCAATGGGGTACTTGATGCCGGTGAAGCCAACAATGAAACATCAAATTTGATTTTACAAGATAAAAATGGGACAAGAATAGAACACGCGCAAAATATGAATGTTATGGTCAACGGAAGTGGTCAAGCTATTCTTTTGCAAAATGGTCAAGGTGAAAACATTGGATTTAGAAGTGCTCAAGTTACGGCTTCTACCGCTCCTACTGCTGTTCTCAATGATACAATTACCGGTACTGATATTAAAATAAATAACATAGCAATAGCAAATGTTGGTCCATTAACAGGCAATGCTGTGACAGATGGTAACACAATCGCTGCTGCAATCAATGCCATACAAACTTCAACAGGTGTTACTGCGTCTGTTGATGCATCTGGTAAGATCACTCTTTCAAATGATAATTCTGGAACGCACACAAATATAGATCTAGTAATAGGTCCAACAGGAGTAAAATCTGGTTTGATTACCGCTAATGATTCGCCTTCCAAACAGTTTATATATACGGATGGAAGTGTAAATCAAGTCGGATGGAACTCACCTACTAATAGTGTATACTATTTTACTAATAGTGAGGATCTTCGTAACGGATTGCAAAACCTTGCACAAAATACTGATATGTTAGGTGCTGTAGACAATCCAAATGCGAAGGTAACGGTTGACTCAACTGGAAAGTTTCAAGTATCAAATCCTGACGCAGTAACTAATATAAATATGAACATCACAGTGACTCCTTTTACAAGTGCCACAACCATTGCCAATACAAATTTTGATACTATGATCGGCGCATTAAGCGGTTCTCTTCCCGCGGGAAGCGCAACAACACGTTCATCGCAAGCCTTTAGTGTGCCGACACACTCTGCGAGTATCGATATTTATGATTCACTTGGTTCAAAACACACAGTAAAAGTAGATTTTACAAAATCTTCTTTTGATCCTACAAAAGGAAGTACTTGGGATGTGAGCGTTACAGTTCCACCACCGAGCACGCTCAATCCATCTCCGGCAGGAACTCTAGGTCAACCATCAAATATCGTGCTTGGAACTGTAGAGTTTAATCCGGATGGTTCACTCAAAAATGCAGGGAATACCATAACAAATCTAACATTTTCAGCAAACAACGGTTCAAAACCAAATCAACCAGTCAACCTTTCTTTAGGCACAACAGGCGCATTTGATGGACTAACAAGTTTTGATAGCAAATCTGCAACATCGGGTATTAGTCAAGATGGTTTTACTGGTGGGGATTTAGTAGGGATTCGTATCGATCAAAGTGGTACTCTAGTTGGGTCGTTTACAAATGGTAGAAGTTTTGGTCTTGCACAAATTGCAATGGCAAAATTTGCAAATAATGGCGGTCTTTCTGTTGAGGGTGGAAATCTTTATACACAATCAGCAAACTCAGGAGATCCAATTTACGGAACTGCGGCAACAGGTGGACGTGGATTTATCCAAAGTTCTGCGCTTGAGTCGTCAAACGTCGATCTTTCACGCTCACTCACAGAGCTCATCGTTATCCAAAGAGGATATCAGGCAAACTCTAAAACGATCACCACTTCAGATCAACTTCTTCAGACTCTTATAGGTTTAAAACAATAATCTTTTATATAGGCTTTTTGGCCTATATCCTTCCATACAACTCATTATAAAGCTTCATCGCATATCTATCACTCATAGAAGCCATATAGTCCGCTACGACTCTGTGTTTAGCTCTACCATGCAAGAGTTCTCTATAATATGTCGGTAATATTTTCTCATCTTCCATTAAAGCGTTGTATAACCCTTTAATAGCCTGTTTTCCCGCAAACATCTTTCGTGTAATCTCTTTACTTTGGTAGAGTTTGACAAAAAGCAGTTTTTTCAGCTTTTTCACCTGTGTTTCAAGCTCACTATCCAATCCAATTGGAATTTCCTGTTTAGCATCAATGACACCGCTAAGAACTCCGCTATCGATTACCTTATGTTTTGAATATTCTAAAAGTGAATAAACAAGATGATTGATAAGATGTGAGCTAAAACGGTAGCGAAACATCTCATCATTTTCTTCGTCTATTCCCTCATCATGTACTTTTTGAAGTATTAAAGAAACAAGTTCACTCTCTTTTAAGTCATCAAAAGTAATAAGTCCAGAGTTAATTCCATCATCAATATCATGACTAATATAAGCGATCTCATCAGCGCGATCAACAACCATCGCTTCTATAGATGGATGAGTAGAAAGATGAAACCGTTCATCAATGATAGATGGAAGAAAACTTTTTTTGTATGGATAAGAGTGTTTGAGAATTCCCTCTAAGGTTGCGAAAGTAAGATTCAAACCATCAAAAGCTTTATAGCGTTTTTCCAAAGAACTCACAACACGAAAGCTCTGAAAATTATGCTCAAAACCATTATGAAAGCCATCTTTTTTCAAACACTCATCGAGTGTATCTCCGCCAATATGTCCAAAAGGTGTATGACCAAGGTCATGAGCGAGAGCGATCGCTTCTGCAAGAGGTTCTTGTAGTCCAAGATTATTTGAAATAGAGCGAGCTATCTGAGAAACTTCTATGGAGTGGGTAAGACGCGTACGAAAAAAGTCTCCCTCATGGTTTAAAAAAACCTGAGTTTTGTACTCAAGCTTTCGAAAACTTCCCGAGTGGATAATGCGATCGCGGTCTCTTGAATAAGCGGAGCGAAAATCATCTTCCACTCTAAAAAAACGCTCATAAGGTTGCATTATTTCTCTTTTGGAGAAAACTTGATGATATCACTGCCATTGATCTCATGATTGATCATAGAAGCTTTTTCTGCCTCTTTTTCATCATAATTTCGACACTCTTGAGGAATTACGGCATTTGGGTCTGTTCGTATCTGATCACACATTGCGGCATTGACTGTGAAAGAACAACCACTAATTGCAAACGGTAGAATAAAGAGGCTTACATGTAAAAGTTTACGCATTTTCTTTTCCTTTTTTAATTATAAGATCCAGATATTTTTTTGGAGTTACTTTCATCATCTCTTGAGCCAACCAGCGTATTTGAAAATAAGCCGCTCCACTCTCACGAAGAGTAAAATAGTTTTTGAGACTCCTGAGATTAAAGGTCACAACCATATCTACTTTGAAGTTGTCTGTAACGATATGCTTGAAAGCATCTCCAACATTTCGTTTCTTTTTGCCCTCTTGCAGAGCTGTAAAAAGAGCTTCACTATCGCCTTGTTGTATCTCCAAAAGAGAAAGTGAACTCTTCGCAACTGCAAGCTCATAGAAATCTTCAACCACTTGGAGCTGATAAGAGAGTTTCTCAAATATACCGCCGATTTCTAGACGATTGTATGCTTCATTTGTTGTGACAAGCATATTAAAATCCAAAACTTTCCTTGTAAAAAACTCTTTTGGATTACTATCTTGAAGTGAAGCAACAAAAGCATTGATAACTGAACTCATCGTATATCTTGTACTTCGAACACTAATAGCCTGAATGCGATGACGTGCATGTTCTTGAAGAACGCCACGACTCGTTCCGCGAACAAGAAAACTCAAATTTGCATGTTCTAAGATCGAATGATGAAAGTAAGTCCATGCCAAATCATCAAGTAAAGCAGAGTCTTCTATTGCGTTAATTTCCGCGCACATAGTCTCATCTGGAAGCACACACTCTAAAGATTTTATAACCTCATTTTCACTGTTTTCAAATGAATCATAACAAGTTCTAGCCGCCGCTTCTGCAACACCGATACCCGTATCTTGTAAAAGAACTACTTCTGGCTTAGAATAATCAATTCCGTACATGCAAAGATTCCTTACCTTTATTATTTTTTTTATTATATCCAAACAAACCTACAAAAATTAACCTTCGATATATCTCGAGTGTGCTAATCTTTTTAAAACAACATACAAAGGAACGGCATGAGAAACCTCAATACAAAGCTAGAAGAGTATGCAAAACGATGTGACGAAGCATATCTTTCAGAACACCTCAAAGCACTTATAGATGAGGCAAACAGCCAAATTAAAACGATTGAAGTTGAAGAGCTTTATGATATTGCAAAAGCTGTTGTCCTTGTAGATGTTAGAGAACCTGAAGAGTTTGCATCTGGATATATTGATGCACATACCGTAGTGACAATGCCAAGAGGAAAGCTGGAGTTTATGGCTATAGATAAACTTGCAAAACAGTTTGGACAAGATGTGGAGATTGTGACTTACTGTCTCAAAGGTCCTCGCGGAGCACTTGCCGCTTATCAGCTTCAAAAACTTGGATTTACAAATGTGAAAAACCTCAAAGGAGGCATTTTAGAATGGCTTGCTAAAGGAAATACTATTCACAGCTATCTTGGAGAACTCAGCCTCGTTTAGAACTTTTGTATCCCATCTAAGATAGGAACGAACTCACAATCTTCGAGTTCCTCCTCTTTGATGGTAAACCCTTTTTTTGTATATCTCATAATTACTTGTTTGTTCCCTTTTTGGATTGGTGCAACCAAAATACCACCATCACATAACTGATCAAAAAGTTTTTTTGGAACTTCTTTAGCAGTTGCTGAAAAAAGTATGCGTTCAAAAGGTGCATAACGCTCCCAGCCATTTTGTCCATCATCGACTCTTGTGTGGACGTTATGGATACCTAATTTTTTAAAACGCTCTTTTGCTTCAAGCATTAAAGACTCGATGCGTTCAATCGTAAATACCCCGCGAAAAAGATGTGAAAGAACCGCGGCTTGGTAACCGCTTCCACATCCTACTTCCAAAACTCTGTCCGCTCCATGAGACATCAGATACTCACTCATCTTAGCAACTGTGAGAGGAGAACTTATCCACTGGTACGAACCCATTGGAAGTGCATCAAGTTTATAAGCATTGTGCGTAAAACCTTTAGGTACAAAGGCTTCGCGATTTGTTTTGGCGATAGCCGCTGATACCTCTTTTGAGATGGGAAACTTTTTCTCTATCTCCTGCGCCAATCGCGCCGTTTTCATCGCTGTTATTTTATCCAATACCTACATCCAAATACCGGCGCATAGTCTGCACCTCTTTTTTATCATATATCACTTGTAAGCAAGCCTTGTTCTCATTTCTCTTATCCACACCAAAAGGTGTGATAATTCCACTTTGTTTTGTACATTCGTCGTTAGTACTGTCGCTTGCAACAACATAACACTGATTCATAATTGCCAAACTTTGTGTTAGCACTTTAAAGTGTTCAGTTCTTAAAACTCCCCACCACGAAGGGATTAAAATGATATCAGCACCCTCTAACTGCTGCCATAACGCTTTAAAACGAAGTTCAAAACAGATCAAAACACCGAGTTTTAATCCATCCACTTCCACTATCTCAACTTTCTCATCATTATCTTCAAAAAAGTAGTTTTCTTCTCCGCCAAAACGAAAAAGTCGGCATTTCCCTCTTTCATAAACTACCTCGCCGTTATGAAATATTTTTGCCATGTTGTAGATCTTGTCTTCTCTTTTTTCGATAATAGTTAAAACAATGATTTTATTTTCTGATCCCTTTTTTATTGCATCTATTGCATAAGGCGCAAACTCGATAACTTTGTCAAAATTTTCATAATCAAAACCAGTTAGAGAGACTTCTGGTGCAACCATCAATGAATTATTAGGTGCTTCATTAATAAGTTTTAAAAGTGTTTGGAGATTCTCTTCATAATTTTGTGTTGTTTCAAATGCCAATGAGCATAACTTATAATTCATCGCGGATATCCTTTACCACTGCTTCAAATACACTGTCCCATAGAGCAACTTCTTGTTGCCTATAAATCTTTACCGAATCATACCAATTAGTTTTAGAATCATCAATACCCCATCTCCAATCAGGTGCAAAAGGAAGCAATAATAATGTTTTTTTAGCCAATGCACCGCTTATATGTACAAGAGAACTGTCAATCGTAATGTTCAGATCCATACACGCTACCATCACGGCTGTGTCATAAAAATCTTTGATTTGACTACCTAAATCTACGATATCATACTCTTTTAGAAGCTTCTTTTCATCCTCATTAAGGCCGTGCTGTAAAGAGTAAAGTCTTACATCTCCTTGAAGTGTCAAAACTCCTTCTAAAAAAATAGAAAGTTCCATAGAACGATTTGAATCATTTTGATGCAGAGAACTTCCCTTAAAAGCAAACCCTATTTTTTTGCTAGGATTTGCTAATTCATTTGCTATTGTAACCTCATTCACATCTTTTTTGTCTACTTTTAAATACCCTTCGCTACTTGGAATATTTTCATATGTAAGCCCCAAAAGATGACTCGCATCCATAATCGGAAAATAGTAATTAAACTCTTTTAATTGCTCATGATCCACAAAGCGAGTATAGGGAAAATTGTATGTAAAGAGCTTTTTTAGAGGCTCTTGTATATAAAATGAAAACTCCGCGTTCACAGTTGCAAGTAAAGAGCGAAACCTTATAAATTGAATTGCATCCCCAAATCCCTGCTCGAAGCTTATCAACACTTTTTTACCCTTAACTTCTTCAAGAGATTGAATCAAACTCATATTTTTCACTAATTCTGCATTCGTGTGGAGATCATACTTATGATATCTGTATCTGTAAAGCTCAAAACCCTTTTCATACTCTTTTTGAAGAAGACAGAGCAAGGAAATATTTAAAAGTGTATCAACGCTTGTCGGATCAAGCTCTATCGCCTTTTTATAACAATTTTCTGCTTTTAAAAGATCCCTGTTTTCTTTATATATGACACCTAGATTATTGTACGCATCAGAATTTTCAAAATCAAGTTCAATCACTTTAAGTGCGCATTCTTTGGCTTTTGTTAGTTCATTATCCAACTTGTAAACTATGGTCAGCTTGTTTAAAACATTGATCATATTTTTTATTGCATCAAAATAATCCGGCTTACATATAAGCGCTTTTTCATAATGAAATCTGGCAGTTTCATAATTTTGTGCTGCTTGATATATTGTTCCAAGATTATTATGTACTTGCGGATGCCTAGGATTAAGAGTTAGTGCTAGAAGATAATATTTTTGCGCATTTTTAAGATCGTTTTGCGTATGAAATTCATACGCAAGAGTGATCAACTCCTCTTCATTCAAAGAAGAACCTTTTTAAAAATCATCAAAGCTTAGGCTTCCTTTTGAGTAGTTAGTCACTGTTCCCTCGAAGAAGTTTGTTTTTTGATCATTAAATTTTGCAAAATCTTCAACCCATTTAATCGGATTTGTAACATTATAGATTTTCTCAAATCCCACGGATGTCAAACGATCATCTGCAAGATATTTTATATACTGATCAACGATCTCATTTGTAAGTCCAAGTATCTGCCCTTGAGTAATATACTGACCCCAATTACTTTCAAGCTCAACAGCTTTTTTAAACATCTCAATCACTTCAGCTTTTAACTGTTCTGTGAAAAGATAAGGCTTATCGCGACGAAGCGTGTTGATAAGATTTTTAAAGAGTACGAGGTGAGTCACTTCATCTCTTTGGATAAAGCGGATCATCTGTGCAGAACCAAGCATTTTACCTGAACGCGCCAAAGTATAGATATATGCAAAACCGCTATAAAAATAGATACCTTCTAAAATTTGATTTGCAAAACAAGCTTTTAGAAAATTGATCTCGCTCGGCTCTTTTGAGAGTTGCTCATACACGGCTGCAATCGCATCATTTTTATGTTTTAGCATCATATCTTTACGCCAAAGATCATAAATCTCAGCAGAGTTTTGAGAGATACTATCAACCATTACAGCGTAACTCTGAGAATGAAGTGCTTCCTCAAAAGATTGACGTACCAAGATAAGATTTACTTCTGGTGCTGTCACATAAGGATTGATATTATCTATGATGTTATTTGTTTGAAGTGAATCCATAAAGATGAGCTGAGAAAGTGCTTTATCATACGCTGTTTTTTCAGTATCTGTAAGATTTTTGTAGTCATTTGCATCACGTGTAAGGTCAACTTCTTTTGGAAACCAAGTGTTATTGAGCATAACTTCCCAAAGATTATAAGCCCACTGGTATTTGATATTATTTAACTCAAAAATACCTGTAGGATTTCCGCCAAAGATCTGTCTGTCATTGACGTGTTCTGTTGATTCTGGATTATAAATCTTTTTTCTATTGATCATTTTTGCACCTCTTTATAAGTCCATGATTATAGTCCTAAACTCTTTAAGAAAAGTTTATTGGTTTTGGAGGTGCTAGAAACTTATTTAGTAAGTTTCCATTTGTTTTCAATGAGTTTAAGTTTTGTCGGTTTTCCATCGATCATAACAACTTTACTTTCTTTATCTGAACCATCTTGAACTGTGATATTTGTACAGTTGATATCAGCCATTTTTTGTTTAACCATAGCCATTTGTCCATCAAAAACTTTTTGTATGCTATCACGTTGTTCTGCAGGAAGAGCTGCTATTTGAGTTTTTGCTTCTTCTAGTTTCTTTTGACCAGCATCTATCTCTTTTGTTGATTCTTCGTCAGTATATTTTTTTAACTCGTTAAAGTCCATCTTCTGAAGCGCTTGACAAATTTTTGTTCCAGTCTCTTTTGGGTCTTCTTGTTTTGTACATCCACTTAAAAATAAAACTGACGTACTTACTGCTAATACTATGATTTTTTTCATTTTATCTCACCTTGTAAATTAATAAATATATTGTTGATTGAGCGTGATGAATGCATCAGCAAAACCACTTAAAAGAGGGTTACATGTAAGGAAAACCTTACATGTAAGAGTATTTTAGATTATTTACGCGTGTTACGTTTACGTTCACTTTCGCTCAAGAAACGTTTACGGATACGGATATTTAAAGGAGTGATCTCAAGAAGTTCATCATCTTCGATCCACTCTAATGCGCGTTCCAAACTCATATCACGTGGTGGAACAAGTTTGATCGCTTCATCAGCACCTGATGAACGAACGTTTGACTGTGCTTTACCTTTAATCGGGTTAACAGCTAAATCGTTTGAACGCGAGTGTTCTCCAACAATCATACCTTCGTAAACTTTAACTTGTGGACCGATGAAGATAACTCCACGATCTTGAAGGTTAAATAGTGAATACGCAAGTGTAACACCTGTTTCCATAGAGATAAGTGCTCCATATTGGCGAGACTCAACAGCACCACTAAATGGACGGAACTCTAAGAATGAGTGGTTCATAATACCCTCACCCTTCGTATCTGTTAAGAACTGTCCACGGAAACCGATCAATGAACGTGCAGGGATTTCGAACTCGATACGTTGGAAACCTTCACCCATTGGGATCATAGATTTCATCTCAGCTTTACGCTTACCAAGACGCTCAATAATCGAACCACTGAAATCAGCAGGAACGTCGATTACTAGGTGTTCAAATGGCTCACATTTTACCCCTTCGATTACCCTGACGATAACTTCTGGACGAGAAATACCGAACTCAAAACCTTCACGACGCATATTTTCAGCCAAAATCGTGATTTGAAGTTCACCGCGTCCTGAAACTTTAAATTTACCTTCGCCTACAGTTTCATATCTCATAGCAACGTTTGTTTGCATTTCAGATTCTAAACGCTCTTTGATTTTATTTGAAGTAACGTGTTTACCCTCTTGACCTGCAAGTGGAGAATCATTTACTGAAAATACAACGCTCAAAGTCGGCTCTTCGATGTGAAGAGGATCAAGTGGCATTGGTTTACTCGGATCACAAACAGTATCTCCAACATCAACAGTTTCAATACCTGCAAATGCAACGATATCGCCAGCTTCTGCTTCCTCAATCTCCATACGGTTCAAACCATGAAATCCGATAAGTTTAGTGATTTTTCCTTTAACCATCTCTCCATCTGCTTTTGCAAGAAGGATATTACTTCCTTTTTTAACAACACCGTTGAAAATACGAGAAATACCAATTTTACCAACATAGTTATCATAATCAAGTGTAAATACTTGAGCTTGTACAGGATTTTCTCTGTCACCCTCAGGTTCAGGGATTTGTGCCAAGATAGTTTCGAAAATACATTCGAAGTTACCATCTGGATCTGCCATATCTAATTTTGCAATACCATCACGCGCAGCAGCATAGATAACTGGGAAATCCAGTTGATCTTCTGTTGCATCCATGGCAGCGAAAAGGTCAAACATCTCATCTACAACACGATCAGGCTCAGCTGAAGGTTTGTCAATTTTATTGATAACAACGATTGGTTTTTTACCAAGTGCAAGCATCTTTTTAACAACAAATTTTGTTTGAGGCATAACACCCTCATACGCATCAACAAGCACCAAAACACCATCAACCATTTTAAGAACACGTTCAACTTCCCCACCGAAATCGGCGTGGCCTGGAGTGTCAATAATATTGATTTTGTAATCTTTGTAACGAATTGCTGTATTTTTAGAAAGAATTGTAATCCCTCTTTCTTTTTCTAAAGCATTGCTATCCATTGCTCTTTCATCGTGTTGCTCGTGAGCTCCGTATGTTCCTGATTGCTCTAACAAACCATCAACTAATGTAGTTTTACCGTGGTCAACGTGCGCGATAACGGCTATATTTCTAATCTTTTGCAAGGTGTTTTCCTCGTAGTTCTCTATAATTTAGAGATAAATTTTCGGGATTATACCTAAAAACTACTGTTATTTTGGTTATCACGCGCAATATTGGAAATTTAGCTTGTAATCAGATAGTAATCATTATTTTGATATCATAAATAAAAAGTGGTAAAAATATGAGTAATTTAATTGTAATCGTTGAAGATCAAGAGGATATTTTAGAGCTGATCGAGTATTCTTTAAACAAAGAAGGACTTGAAACTATCGGTTTTTTAAACACTAAAAATGTCAAAGAGCTTCTTGAAGAGGAAAAAGTCGATCTTATCATCATGGATAGGAACCTTCCTGGCGTCGAGGGCAGTGAGTTCGTTGCTACTTTACGCAAAAATGGTGTTACGACGCCGGTAATCTACCTCAGCGCAAAAAATAGCGAACAAAATATTGAAGAGGGCTTTTTAAGCGGTGGAGATGACTACATCACAAAACCATTTAACATGAAAGAGCTTATTCTTAGAATCAAAGCAGTTTTAAAAAGAACAAATCCTCTCTCTTCAATGAAAGAGATAGAATATAAAGATATTGTATTAAATCTTGAAGCAAGAACTGTTTTTGTTTCTGAAGAAAAAATCGATCTTACAAAACTGGAGTTTGAACTTCTTTTAACTCTTATTCAAAATCAAAATATCGTCCTAGACCGCGATTATTTACTTGAAAAAGTTTGGGGAAATGATGAAATTTATCAAGACCGCACTGTCAATGTTGCGATAAACAGACTGAAAGAAAAAATAGATCCGACAAAAGAAAAAGAGTATATCAAGAGTGTGCGTGGTGTCGGTTACACAATTTCATAAGTCAAGGATAAATTTTGATAAAACTTCATAAATATTTTTTATATAATTTTTTAGGTCTCTATGTTGCAACACTTTTAATCTCTTCTGTGGTTAGCTATTATGCTCTCAAATCAATTATCTTAGAAAATTCCAAAAGAGAGCTGATTGATATTGTTAATATTGTAGATCTTAATTTAGAGAACGTTGACAATCTTACTCAATATATAAATAGCATCCATACAATAGCGGACAGACGTCTTACAATTATTGATGAATATGGTAAAGTTCTTGCAGAAACGAATTTCAATAAAGAAAAGATGGAAAATCATCTCAAAAGAATCGAAATTATACAAGCAAAACAATCAACTTTTGGCTCCTCTGTACGGCTCTCAGCGACACTCAATAGCCAGTTTTTATATGTTGCAAAATATACAAATTCAAAAAAATATATAAGGGTTGCACAAAACCTTAGTTCTATCGAAAAAGAGTTTTATAGCATCTATATCAAAATTATTATTGTGTATACTATTTTCATGTTTATCGCCCTCATTATTACAAGCAAGATAAGCAAACGAGTCAGTTACGATATTAGTCAGATTTCCAACTATCTTAATGAAATTTCCAATAAAAATTATAAGGCAGTCATCAAAACTCAATATTTCAGCGAGTTTTTACAGATATCACTTCTCTTAAAAAATCTTGTAAAAAAACTTGCAAATCGAGATAAGAAAAAACGAAAGCATGAAGCCAAAATGAGACTTATCAATAAGCAGAGAAACGATATTCTCTCAGCTATCTCTCATGAGTTTAAAAACCCTATTGCAGCTATTATGGGTTATACGGAAACTATTCGCGATGATGAAAATATCAATATCAATATACGCAATAAGTTTTTGGACAAAATTCTTTCAAATGGCAAAAAAATGTCTTCTATGATAGACAGACTCGCACTTTCTATCAAACTCGAAAATAATGATCTTTCCATCTCTTTTACTGAGTTTGATATTTTCGATCTTTGTATTGAAGTTGCAAATAATCTCAAAGCAAAATACAAAGACAGAGGCATCGATCTCCATATCCAACATCTCAAAATCCACGCAGATAAAACGATGCTTGAACTTGTCCTTATTAACCTCGCAGATAATGCGCTGAAATATTCCGAAGATAATATTGAGATAACAATGTCAGATGGTGTTTTGTATGTGAATGACAATGGGATCGGTTTTGCCGAGTCTGAAATAGAAAAAATCACCTCTAAATTTTACAGAGTAAGAACAAATAGCTGGGATAATTCTATGGGACTTGGACTTGCTATCGTTTCTTTTATCCTCAAACTTCATCATACAACTCTTCTCATCTCGAGTAAACCAAATATCGGATCTTCATTTGGATTTGACCTAAAGCCGCTTATAAAATGATAAACGTACCAAAGTTTTTAGAGCCTATTATTACAGCTTTACAAAACAATGGTGCTTCACCTGTTTTGGTTGGTGGATTTGTAAGAGATTCTCTGCTTGGATTTGTCATCAAAGATATCGATATCGAGGTATATAACATCGCTGATTTTGATGCGATGATGAAGATTTTAAAGCCTTTTGGAAGTATAAATCTTGTTGGAAAAAGCTTTGGGATTTTAAAACTCTCCTATGGCGGCTATGAGTTAGACTTTTCTCTTCCTCGACTTGAAAAAAAAACGGGATCTGGACATAAAGGTTTTGATGTTTTGCTTGATCCAAAACTCTCATTTGCACAAGCTGCCATCCGACGTGACTTTACAATAAATGCAATAGGCTTTGATCTTAATAGTCATACTTTACTAGATCCTTACAACGGACAAAAAGATCTAAACAATAAAATACTAAGCTATGTGAATAAAGAGACTTTTATAGAAGATCCGCTGCGTGTTTTGCGAGCAGTACAGTTTTGTGCAAGATTTGGGCTTACATGTAAAGAAGAACTGATTGAATTATGTCGTTATCTTTGTGAAAAGGGTTTTATAAAAGAACTTCCTAAAGAGCGAATGTATGAAGAGTTTTCAAAGCTTTTGCTCAAATCTAAAAAGCCTTCTATCGGCTTAGCTCTTTTTGAGACATTTGGACTTACAAAATATTTTCCAGAAATCTCCAATAAAAACAATCTATTTGAACATATAGATGTTATAATAAATCTTAAAACTGAAAATTCTAAAAGAGATATGGTTTTGATGTTAAGTTTGATAGTTTTGCATTTTGATTTAACCGAAGATGTGGAACTTTTTTTACAAAAACTTTTAAATGAAACACAGATAATAGATGAAGTACTAAATCTTTACATGTACAGATATGCTTTAAATGATCTTGCACAAAAGCCGCTGAGTAATTACGATATTTTATTATTGAGCACAAAAACAATAATTCAAAATTTATTGATTTTAGGTGAAGCGCAAGGTGAAGATTTTAAAGAGATAAAAAAGAGAGCAGAACAACTCAGCGTACTTACATGTAAGCCAAAACCTCTGCTGTATGGACGAGATCTTATAGAACTTGGACTAAACCCATCTACTTTATTTTCAACTATTTTAGAAGCAGCGTATGATGCTCAACTTCAAGAATATTTTACAAATACAAAAGACGCAAAAATATGGCTTAAAAACCATATTGATACACTTATCTGTTGATTACTGCCATTTTATTCATGTAAGCTGTAAGCTGTTCTACGGTGTTGATAGAGAGTTCTATTGCTTTTGTTAATTTATGCATATATATCTGTTTATTTCTTGTATCAAAACCGTCAATGAGATCTGTATACATAAGGATAAATTTTTGAATTAATTCAATCGCTTCAACAGACATTTTTTTACTACTTGCAGCCGTAATAACTGTTTCAAACGCTTTTTTGAGTTTACTATCAGCATCACTACTCTCAAGAAATCGTTTACCAGATTTGTCATCTTGATAAGTCATTTTTTTAAGTATTTCTACTATCATCTCTTCATTAACAGGAAACTTTTCAATTTGTCCAAGTAAAAGATTTCTCATTTCAGAAATACCTAAATTAGAAAGATATTCATGAAGCTCTTTTAAACCTTTTTCACCTGTTTTTTCACTTTTTTTTAACAATCTACCAAACATTGGATACTCTCCTGTTTTATTATTGTTTAACGCTCTATTTTTGAACTATCGATCTCTATAAGTGTATGTACATTTCCTCTTGGATTGTAATCAGCAACAACTTTAAGATATTTTGGTTTTAATTTTGTTTCTAAAAGTTCATAAATCTCATTTGCGCCATTTTCATGAGAGACATATCTATTTCTAAATGAATTGATGTAAAGTTTTATCGCTTTTAGTTCTATAACCCATTCATCTGGAGTGTATTCGATATAGATCGTTGCATAATCTGGATAACCACTTCTAGGACATAAACAACTAAACTCTGGAAGAGTTAGTTTAATAAGATAATCTCTCTTGTGCAGATTTGGCCATATCTCTATATCTTTTTCAATATCAAATTCTAATACTACTTTTTCACCATATTTCAATCTATTTCTCCTGTAAAATTTTTATTATCACAATATCTACCTTGTAAAAGATCTATACCTATTTCATTGGATACTTTATATGTATCTTCATCTTCTATCATCTTTATCCATGACTTTGAATGAAGATCATTTATACTTTCATGTAAACCTTTTACAATATCTCTATAGCGCATAGAACTCAAGTTTTTTGTGTATCTTGAATCAAATCGAATCATATCCACTTCTATTTCTCTAAAATATAAAAAACTCGAATGGTATTCCCCAAATCTGTCTATTGCAATGTATACGCCCATTGTTCTCAAATTTTGAATTGTTTGATTATAACGCAAAATATTATTATAATAATCAATTTCAGAGATTAAAAGGACTATTTTGTTTTGTATTGATATGTATGTACCTAATAAGTTTTTCATATGTGATACAAATGAGGGTTCTCTAAGTGTAGTGGGTGAAACACAAATTGAATATATTCTTTCATTTGTAGATGCCATTTTTGCTACTTTATCCAAAAGAACAAGATCAAATTCTTTTGAAAGCCCCAGTCTGTTTACAACTGGGATAAAAGTATTTTGATGAATTATTTTATTTTCTATTTGAAGTTTTATTGATAAGTCTTCTAAAAATATATTTCCATCTTTATCATAGACATTTTGACTATATATTTTAAAATTACTATTTTTTATGGCATCAATTATAGATATTTGTACATCATTTGGATCAATGATATCATCTTCTTTGAAAATATTTTTTGAAGATTTATTGAGAATTTGTTGTTCAAAAAGATGATCTATCAAATAATCTAAATTTTTTGAAAAGTTGTTATCAACAATAGAAGCTATTATTTGAACCTCAATGCCGTAAAGATTACATGTAGAAAATTTTAAACACATGAGATCAATAATAGAGATATATTCACTTTTCTCTCCACTAAGACCTATTAAAAAATCTCCCCCTTTTATATGACCAAGTGGAAAATCATTAATTCCTTTTGATGATAAAAAGGTTGAAATCTCTTTAACAATGCTATAAAGAACATTATCTCCATTTTTTATTCCATACACTTCATTAATCGTATGAAGATTATCTATACTAATAAGAATTATGGAGTAATCTTCTTTTTGAATCTCTTTTTTTAAAAGCTTATAAAGATATTCACGAGTAAATGTATGTGTAATTGGATCAGTAATTCTCTCATCAAACCCTCTATAAATCATATATAAAAAAAAGTAAATCATAATAGCAAGTATAAGAGTAGCGCCGATATAAAAGGAAGATGTTATATGTTCTGCAGGTTGATTGATAAATGAAAAGATAGATAAAAGACCCAAAAAAAAGATCGGTAAGCCCATGCGAAGTGCGAGTTTAAACCTATTTTCTCTCTCTTTTTTTTCGGGTAATAGCATATCTGTTATACGTCTAGGTGCTTTACATCTTTTGCATGTGTTTCAATGTAATTACGACGAGGTTCTACTTCATCACCCATAAAAAGAGTAAATGTATCAGATGCAAGCTCAGCATCATCGATAGCAACGCGTAAAAGAACTCTGTTTTCAGGAGTCATAGTAGTTTCCCAAAGTTGTTCTGGATTCATCTCTCCAAGACCTTTGTAACGTTGGATATAAGAGCCTTTTTTTGCAAAATCTTTTACTTCTTCAAGCACTTTTACTAAATCACCCTCAATTTTAAGATCCCATTCTTTAATCTTTTGAAAAATATAATTTGCTTCATTAAAGTGAGGTGCTGCAAAAAGATCATCATTAATGATAAGTTCTTCCATACCACCTTTTGTTTGTACAAAAATATGGATTTGATCCTCTGTAAGTGAATAAGTTAAAAGATTATTTCCATTTATTGTTAAAAACTCTTTTACTTTTTCAAACATCTCATTCATCCCTAAACCAATAAGATCAGGATTTTCAATGAAATAACGAATTAAATCGATTAAAGAATATCTTCTTTCAAGTGCATCTAAAGATGTTTTATAGTGATCAACCATTTTAAAGAAAGAAACAAGATCATTTTGACCAATTCCTTCCATCTCATATGATTCAACACCATTTTCAATCAAGAAGTCATTCATATGTCTGTCATCTTTAAAGTAAATCTCTTTTTTACCTTTTTTATATCTGTAAAGCGGCGGTTGTGCAAGATAAAGATACCCATTTTCTACGATTTTTCTTAAATGACGGAAGAAGAAAGTAAGAAGTAAAGTTTGAATATGAGAACCATCAACGTCCGCATCGGTCATAATAATGACTTTATGATAACGGAGTTTTTCTTCATTAAACTCTTCACCAATTCCACATCCAAGAGCAGTGATCATATTTGTAATCTCTTCAGATTTTAGAATTTTGTCTAGTCTTGCTTTTTCAACATTTAAGATTTTACCTTTAAGTGGCAATATAGCTTGAAAAACGCGGTCACGACCCTGTTTTGCAGAACCACCCGCAGAATCTCCTTCCACGAGATAAAGTTCAGAAATAGTTGCATCTTTGCTTTGACAATCTGCAAGTTTTCCAGGAAGTGTTCCAACACTCATAGAATCTTTTCTACGAGTTAAATCACGAGCTTTTTTAGCAGCTTCACGACCTTTTGCCGCTAAAAGAGATTTTTGAACAATTGCTTTTGCTTCGATAGGATTTTCTTCAAAATATTTACTCAGTTGCTCATAAGTAATTTTTTGAACAAGAGGTCTTACATAAGTATTTCCAAGTTTTCCTTTTGTTTGACCTTCAAATTGAGGTTCAGGAACACGAACTGAAACAACTGCAATTAAACCCTCAGATGCATCTTCACCACTTATTTTTACATCTTTTTCTTTTGCATTGCTATTTTTTAAATTATAATTAGAAATTACACGAGTAAGAGCTGCACGAAATCCAGCTTCATGAGTTCCACCGTTTGGAGTACGAATATTATTTACAAAGCTGTAAAGTTTTTCCTCATACGTATCGTTGTACATAAAAGCTATATCAACCTCAATATCTTCGATTTTTTCATTAAATTCAAAAGGTGCTGCAACTTTTTCTTTTTTATTGATATCTTCAACAAATTGTGTAATACCACCTTCAAAATGGTATTCCTCTTTTCTTCCATCTCTCTCATCAGAAAATATAATTTTTATTTTTGGATTTAAGTATGCAAGTTCTTTAAAACGACGAGCTAAATAATCATATTCAAAAGTTGTTGTTTCTGTAAATATTGTTGGATCTGGAAAAAATTCTATCGTTGTTCCATGTTTACGAGTTGATCCTGTAATTTCTATAGGCTTTTGAGGAATACCAGCTTTAAACTCTTGATAGTTTATTTCTCCATCTCTAAAAATTGTCATTTTTAGATCAGCTGAGAGTGCATTTACAACCGAAACACCAACTCCGTGTAAACCACCAGAGACTTTATAAGTATCTTTATCAAACTTTCCACCAGCATGTAAAACTGTTAAAACGACGGTAGCTGCAGAAATACCTTCTGTTGGGTGTAGACCTGTTGGAATACCACGTCCATTATCTGATACTTTAGTAGAACCAGATTTTGTAAGTTCTACGGTTATAGTATCACAGTGTCCAGCCATTGCCTCATCAATAGAGTTATCAACAACTTCGTAGACTAAATGATGAAGTCCACGATGTCCAGTATCACCAATATACATACCAGGACGCTTTCTAACAGCTTCTAGGCCTTTTAATACTTTTATATTACTTGCACCGTAGTTTTGTTCCATAATTGCTCCAAGAGAGGTTAAATTGTTTTTATTTTAGCTGAAAATTGTTGAGAGAAAGATTTTTTATGTCAACTTGAAAGAAAAGAGTCATTTTACAGACTCTTTTTTATAAAAAATTTATATTACGATAGGCATAACGATTGTTTTAAAATTATTATTAGTTAAAACAAATGGAAGATTTGAACTATTGAGTCCTATTGTAAATTCTTGTGAATCTATCTGAGCAAGAAAATCTAAAATATATCTGCTGTTTACCGCAAGAACAAATGGTTCATGAAAGCCAGTTTCATGAGTAATTTCTGTTTTTGCTTCAATATTATCATTACTTAAACTTTCAAATACAATAGTATCTTTTAAAAGAGTGATTTTCATATCATTTGAAATAGTAGTGATTTGTTTTATAGAATCAATTATATTTGATTTTGGAAGAATAATTGTTTTTGTAATCTCTTTTGGAATGATTCTAGAATAATCTGGAAATTTTCCATTAATGAGTTTTGTAAAAAATGTATATTGATTGGAGTGGACTATGAGATAAGTATTGTCATAATAAATTTCTATATTATCAAAAAAGAGTTTTTGGATTTCAATAATTGCTTTTTTTGGAATGATAAGAGAGAGTTCATTTTCTGTAAAATTTTCTATACTTACTAAAGCTAAACGTCTTGTATCTGTTGAGACAAAAGATATGCTGTCATTTTTGATATCTAAAAGTGCACCGTTTAGTTCAAATTTAGGATTATTTGAATCAATTGCAGGTGTTATCTTTTTTAGTGATTCAACTAAAGTATGAGATTCTATAGATATGCTTGGTTTACCCTCATAACTTGGAAATGCAGGAAATTCATTTGATAAAAATGTTGGAAGTTTAAATTTAGAATTTGCTTGAGTAATATGTAAAATATCATTTTTAGTTTCTAAAGTAACTTCTTTGTCTTTTAATATTCTGATAATGTCTAATAATTTTTTACCATTAGCAGTAACTTCTCCATCTTCTGATGCATGAATTTGATCTATTTTTACTTGTAAACCTATTTCATAATCTGTAGCCTTGAGAGTTAATATAGAATTTTCTACTTTTATATATATATGAGATGTAATTTGTGAAGTATCCTTTTTTTCTAAAAAAGGTTGGGAAGAAAGTAGTATGTTTTCAAGAATAGATTTTGCTATTGTTATTTTCATGATTTTTCCTATTTATTTTTTAAATTATTAGTACGTAGTAGTAGGGGGTTGTGAGTATGTGAAAAAACCACTATCTACCCGCTACACTCGAACATACTTGTGTGAATGCACATATCAGCATCTTTCACATCTTTTCACTTCTCAAATTATATCTTTTTTTAAGTACCTTACAAATAAATTTTATTTTATCTATGAAGCAGTTTTTATTTTATTGTTCAATTCTTCTATTTTTGTTTTAAAATCTTCATCATCTTTGATAAGTTCATTGATTTTTTTCATGGTATGTGAGATAGCAGTATGGTCTTTCATACCAAAATATTGAGCAAGTTGAGGCATAGAGTTTGTTGTAAGATCGCGACAAAGATAGATAGCGATTCTTCTTGCATAAACAATATTTTTTGATCTGCTTTTTGATTTTACTTCACTTGGTTTTACATTGAGCTCTTTTGCTACAACATCCATAATAAGGTCTATGGTGATATTTGCACGATTTTCTCTTTGCTGCTCTTTTAAAACATTTTTTGCGAACTCTATATTAATGTCGATGTTCATTAGTTTTGCGTAAGCATGGAGTTTTGAAAGGATTCCTTCTATTTCACGTGCATTGTTTTCGATGATAGTTGCAATATAGTTGATAACATCATTACTGAGTTTAATACGGTTGATCTCACATTTCTTTTTAATAATATTGATCTTCGTTTCAAGCTCTGGAGGTTGAATATCAGCAATGAGTCCCCATTCAAAGCGGCTTTTGAGTCTTGCTTCAAGACCGCCTATCTGTTTTGGATGTTTATCAGATGTGATGATAATCTGCTTTTTCTCATTTTTCAGAGCTTCAAAAGTGTGAAAAAATTCTTCTTGAACAGAGTCTTTTCCGCTAAGAAATTGAATATCATCAATAAGAAGAACATCACACTTTCTATATTTATCTTTAAATCTATCCATGTTTCCATTTCTTAAATGGCGAAGGAAATCATTTAAAAACTGTTCTACAGAGGTGTAAATAACATTTTTACCTTGGTTTTGAAGCACATTTCCAATAGCCTGCATAAGGTGAGTTTTTCCGATTCCCACACCGCCGTAGATAAAAAGAGGATTGTAAATACCACCAGGCTTTTCGCTGACACTTTTTGCAGCCGCGTAAGCAAACTGGTTGGAGCCGCCGACGACAAAGTTGTCAAAAGTATGAGAAGGGTTAAGCATAGAGTGTTTTATTTTTTCTTTATCTATAACATTTTTCACTTCTTTTGTCTGGGACTCCAATTTTGATGGCATAGTTATTAGAACATTTACTTTATTTGAACTATAAACTTCAAAAAGGTGAGATATTTTTTCGCAAAACTTTGTTTTAATGTAATTTGCTATGAGAGTATTTGGCGCATAATAGATAGCTTGGTCACTACTAGAATTTTTTTCATCAAATGTGAGTTGTTTGATATAGCGTTTATACTCTATATCAGGGATTTCTTCTTTGAGTTTGAGAAGGATTTTTTCGCCAATATTCATAAATTGCCTTAGGTGAATGAAATGTGAATTAAGTATGTGAATAATAACACGAATCATTGTAGAAGTACATTAAACAGGAGTACAAATATATGTGAATAAGAGATATTCACATATGTGAATAGAGTTTACAAACTAAGATTCTATCTTATATTTTTTTGGAAATTTAAAAGAGAGTAACTTTATACATGTAGAGTTAAAATTTTTAAAATATTCACAATGAACTTCAATCTCGACAATGCCGCAAGTTGGGATATTTTCTTTCAAATCTACTAAAGATTTTGCAAACATATTGAGACTTGGATTGTGTCCTATTAAAAAAATAATATCGCAAGGTTCATCTATTTTTTGTATAGCAGTAAATAAATCATTTATGTCAGCTTCATAAAGAGTTTCATTGTATTTGATCTGTTTTGTGAAATTTAACTCTTTTGCGATGAGTTGTGCTGTTGATTTTGCTCTTTGTGCAGGACTTGAAATAATAACATCTGGAAATACACCTTTTTGTTTTAGAATATTTGCCATAAAAGGTGTATCTTTTTTTCCTCTTTTATTAAGCGGTCTATCAAAATCATTTAGAGTTTCATCTTTCCAGCTTGATTTTGCGTGTCTTATAATATAAAGCTTTTTCATTTGTTTATTTGCTCCGATGGATTCATAAAGTTGCTTTTTGTCATAATTTTGAGAATTAAAAAATTTTACATGTATAATCGTTAAAACAAGATTGGATAAAAATGATAAATATTTTAGGAATAGATCCTGGAACGAGAAATATGGGTTATGCGATTATCTCTTTGGATAAGGGAAAAATCTCTTTAGTCGAAGCTGGGCTTGTGAAGATGAAAGCTGAAGATCTGCAGTTTCAAATCCCTCAGATGGCTGAAGCGCTAGAACAGCTTTTTAAATCTTTTAAGATCGATGAAGTTGCAGTTGAGAGTATGTTTTATGCGCATAATCCTAAAACGGTTATAAAACTTGCGCAGTTTCGCGGAGCTTTGATGTTAAAACTTCTTCAAGAGTTTGGGCAGTTTAGCGAGTACACGCCTCTTCAGATAAAAAAAGCGCTTACTGGAAAAGCAAAAGCGGGCAAAGAACAAGTCGCATATATGGTAAAAAATCTTTTAAATATCAAAAAAGAGATCAAACCGCTTGATATTACAGATGCTATGGCGATTGCCATTACACACTCACAGCGTGTGCGTTTGGCGGCACAAAATTAAGTTTTAATTGCAATGAGTGTAAAATGGCATTTCAAATTAATAGAAGGATTTTTAAATGAGCGTAGAAAAAGAGTTAATGAGTCGTAGTGGAAGTAAATGTGAATTATGTGGAAGTGAAGAAAATTTATCAGTTTTAGAAGTCTCGCCATCAGACGCAAGTGCAGAACAATCGATCTTGGTTTGTTTACCATGTAAGACACAAATTGAATCAGACGAGCTTGATGAAAGTCATTTTAATTGTCTCAACGATTCTATGTGGAGTGAAGTGCCAGCTGTAAAAGTAATGGCTTACAGACTTTTAACAAAACTTGGGCGTCAAGATCTTTTAGAGATGATGTATTTAGAAGATGAAGAAAAATCTTGGGCTGAAGCGGGTTTAAAAAGTGCAAGCGATGTAATAGTTAAAGATGCAAACGGTGTTATCCTTCAACACGGTGATAGTGTTGTTATCTTAAAAGACTTAGATGTTAAAGGTGCTGGTTTTACGGCAAAGCGAGGAACGACTGTACGAAACATCACGATTCCTAATGACGTTGAAGGTCATATTGAAGGTCGTGTAAACGGTGCTAAAATTTATCTTAAAACAGAGTTTTTGAAAAAAGCATAAGCTGTTATGAATTCTGTTATTTTTGTTTGTCTTGGAAATATTTGCCGTTCACCTCTCGCTGAGGGAATTGCAAAAAAGATAGTGTAAGAAAAAGCCTTACATGTAAGAGTTGCATCCGCCGGAACTGGAAACTGGCACGCCGGCGAAGCCCCGTGTGCAAACTCTATCAAAGTAGCTCAAAATAATGGTATTGATATTTCTAGTATAAGAGCTTCGCAGATTACAAAAAAAGATTTTGAAGAGTTTGAGTTCGTTATAGCTTTGGATGAAAGTAACTATAATGACTTAAAACGACTGGGAGCAAAAAATCTCTATAAACTCGGTTCATTCGGATATAACAATCAAGATGTTCCTGATCCATATTTTTTTGATGGGTTTGAAGGTTTTGATAAAGTGTATGCAATGATAGAAGTTTGTGTTAGGAATTTGTTTGAAGAGTTAGCCTGAGAAAGGTAAGTCTTTAAACTTGATACTTTCGCAGATAATATAAAGCGGTGCATCTTTTGCATTTTGAAGCGTGTTATATTCCCCATGAGAAAGTATAAATTTATTCTCTTCAAAAATGATACTTATCCCCTCGCTCATATCAAGGTAAGCTAACTTACCATTTTCTACAAGTTTAGCATCAATCACATTTGATAACTCAAACGCGATATCAATCCAGTCAAATCCTCGTCCAGTATCTTGAACACTGAACTGTATTTCTATAACACTCGGGGATTTGATTGTTATAGCTTTTATCTCACTTCCAGAGAATCTTTCAAAGCGAGATAAGAAACTCTTAATCCCGCTTACATGTAAAGGTTTCATTTATTGGCAACCCACACATTCCATAGAGCGATCTTCAACATCACTTGCAGTTTCAGGCGACTGAGAACGGAGATAGTAAGTAGATTTGAGTCCAAGTTTCCAAGCTAACATATAGATGTCGTTAAGATACTTTGCGCTTGCTTTGTCGAGCGTTATAAAGATATTTAGGCTTTGCCCTTGGTCTATCCATTTTTGACGTATAGCAGCAGCTCTGATAAGCACACGTTGGTCAAGTTCATACGCCGAAGTATAATAACTCCAAGTTTCAGGTGAAAGTTTAGGAGCGACGACAGGAATTAGTCCGCTTAAATTCTCTTCAAACCATTTACGTTTAAATATTGGCTCGATAGCTTGAGTAGTTCCTGTGAGGATAGAGATAGAACTTGTCGGCGCAACAGCCATCAAATAACCGTTTCTGATTCCTTGCGCTTTTACTTTTTTACGAAGTTCGTCCCACTCATACGTCGGTGCAAAAAGTCCGCCACGATCGATAAGATTTAAAACCTCTGCATTCGCATGGTCATGAGGCATAATTCCCTGACTCCATTTTGAACCAGCAAATTCTGGATATTGCCCTTTTTCAAGTGCAAGATCAGAAGATGAAGAGATAGCATTAAAACTGACCGACTCCATAATCTCATCTATTTTGTCAAAATGCTCTTGGCTTCCCCAAACGATTTTTTGTTCAGCTAACATCTGTGCTTCACCCATAACACCAAGACCGATTGAACGGCTTCTCATGTTAGTGCGTTTTACTTTTTCCATCGGATAAAAGTTAAGGTCGATGACGTTATCTAAAGCACGGATTGCAGTTGGAACAATTCTGTCTATCTCCTCTTTTGTGTTGATACGAGAGAGGTTGACAGATGCCAAGTTACAAACAGCAGTCGCGCCGTTGACTTTTTCTTTTTCAACAATGTAGATTTTTTGTCCGCCAAGATAATCAAGTGCAGTAACTTTGTTAGCAGGTTTTTCTATACCGCTATCCACTTTAACTAACTCATCTTCTTCGTATGTTATAAATTGCCCATCTTCAAACATAATTTTTATAAGGTAATGGTTTGGTTCAGTGTTTTGAAAAATCTCTGTACAAAGGTTTGAACTTCTGATAATCCCGTAATGGCTGTTAGGATTTGCGCGGTTTGCATTGTCTTTAAAACATAAGAATGGTGAGCCAGATTCAAAGTAACTGAGTAAGATTTTTTTCCAAAGATCTTTTGCTTTTACTTTTTCTTTGATGATTGACTCATCTTGTTCGAGTTCTAAATAACGCTTTTCAAACTCTTCGCCGTAGATGTTAGTCAGTTCTTTACAATCATAAGGATCAAATAAAGTCCAGATACCATCTTGCTCAACTCTTTTCATATAAAGATCATTTATCCAAAGAGCTGGAAAAAGATCATGCGCGCGACGGCGCTCTTCACCAGAGTTTTTCTTTAAATCTAAGAAGTCATGGATATCTATATGCCAAGGTTCTAAATAGACAGCGATAGCACCTTTTCTCGTACCTAGTTGATCAACAGCGATAGCAATATCGTTTGTTATTTTCAAAAATGGTACAGTTCCACCCGCTGCATTTTTATGTCCATCAATAGATGAACCCATAGAGCGAACCTGTGTCCAATCCCAACCGATGCCGCCGCCAAATTTTGAAAGCATCGCCATCTCTTTGTAAGAGTCAAAAATACCTTCGATATTATCTGGAGATGAACCGATGTAGCATGAGCTAAGTTGGTGTCTGGTAGTACGAGCATTTGAGAGAGTCGGAGTTGCGAGCATCACTTCAAATTTTGAGATCATGTCATAAAACTTGATTGCCCAGCCGTGACGGTCTTCTTCATTTTGTGCCAAGAACATAGCAATTGCCATAAACATATGCTGAGGAAGTTCGATAGGATTGTTTTTTTTATCTTTAATGAGATATCTATCATAAAGAGTTTTAACCCCAAGATAGTTAAATTCTAGATCGCGTTCAGGCACGATATGCTTTTCCAACATGTCAAGATCATACATCTCTTTGAGACCTTTTAAAATACGTCCCTCTTGTTCACCACGTTCAAGATATTTGCTTAGTGAACCATAACCAGTAAAGCCATTTACTTGGTGGTAGAGATTGAATAGAAAAAGTCTTGATGCAACAAAAGTCCAGTTTGGTGCATCAATATCTATCTTATCAACAGCTGTTTTAATAAGAGTCTTTTGTATCTCTTCAGAGCTGATTCCATCGCGAAATTGAATTTGAGCATCAACTTCAATTTCGCTTTGAGATACATTGTCCAATCCTTTAACGGCAGCAGATGTGTACTTTTGAATTTTTGTAATATCTAATGGTTCAGTTCGACCATTTCTTTTGATAACTGTAATCATAAATTATCCTAATCTGTATAAATTTTTATTATTAATCTTTGAAAACTCTGGCGAATATTTTATCCACATTTTTTGTATAATAAGAGTAATCGAAACACTCTCTTATCTGATCTTCGCTTAGAGAGTTACGTAACTCCTCATCTGCTAAAAGGTGATTCAAGTATAAACTTTCACCCGCTTCATTTGTAGTCGGTTTGCCTTGTTGGATCTCTTCCCAAACTTTCATCGCATTGCGTTGAACAATTCTGTATGCATCTTCTCTCGATACACCTTTGAGTGGAAGCTCAAGAAGAACACGTTGAGAAAATACAAGTCCACCTGTAAGGTTGAGATTTCTCATCATATTTTCTGGATAGACTGTTAGGTTTGCTATAACGTTATTCATACGGTGAAGCATAAAGTCTGATGTTATAAAAGAATCCGGTAACCAAAAACGCTCTGTTGATGAGTGAGATATATCACGCTCATGCCATAACGCAACGTTTTCCATAGCAGGGATAGCGTAAGAACGAATCATACGAGCCAAACCTGTTATGTTTTCTGTGAGTATTGGATTGCGTTTATGTGGCATTGCAGACGAGCCTTTTTGCCCTTTTGCAAAATACTCTTCACATTCATACACTTCGGTACGTTGCCAGTGACGAACTTGCACTGCAAACTTTTCTATCGAGCTTGCCATTAGTGCAAGTGAAGTTGCAAGACGTGCATATCTATCACGCTGTATAACTTGGTTAGAAGCAGGTGCGGGTTTAAGTCCCAACTCTTTACATGTAAGTTCTTCAAGTTCTAACGGTGCGTGAGCGAAGTTACCCATTGCGCCACTTACTTGACCGACACTTATAACATCAAGTGTTTGCTCTAAGTTTTCCAAATGGCGTGCCATCTCATCATACCAAACAGCTAACACAAGACCAAAGGTTATCGGCTCTCCATGTATGCCGTGTGAACGTCCGACCATCAAAGTCATCTTATGTTCCATCGCTCTTTTTTTGATAGATTCCATTAGCATTTTTACATCTTCGATGATCAGTTCTAAAGAAGATTTCATCTGAAGTGCGACAGCAGTATCTACTGTATCTGAACTTGTCATTCCATAATGAAACCATCTGCTCTCATCGCCAAGTGTTTCAGAAACACTCGTTGTAAATGCTATAAGGTCATGACGAGTAACCGCTTCTATCTCATCTATTCTCTTGATATCAAAACCAGCATTTTTTACTATTTTGTCTGCATCCTCTTGAGGAATCTTTCCAAGAGTTGCCCAAGCTTTTACTGCAGCTACTTCTACATCTAGCCATGCTTGATATTTTGCCTGCATTGTCCACTTTGAACTCATCTCTTCACGTGCGTAGCGCTCTACCATGTAACCCACCTTAATTATGTTAAAATCTCGAAAATTATAAGTTATTTATGTTACCCGACATTGACTTTTAAAGGGATTAATTTTGCCATTTGTCATAAAAAAATTTCATATAGAAGAGAAACAAAAAGCATTTTTATTTTTAATGCGAGAGCTAGGGCTTTCTCAAAGTGATGCACAAAGATTTATAGCGCGTAAAAGAGTTTTTGCAAATGGAGACGTTGTAGAAAAAGATAAAGATGAGATAAGTGGTGATATAGAGTTCATCACATTTGAGCCAATTACAAGAGGTTTAGAACCGACATTTGAAACAGAGGAGTTTGTTCTCTTTGATAAGCCTACAGGTGTGCTCATTCATCCTCAAAATCGCTATACGCCCTATTCTCTTATAGACGAAGTCAAGTACCAATATGGAATGGATGCAAATATCACGCATCGTATTGATATGGAGACTAGTGGCCTCGTGCTGTGTGCTAAAAACAAAGAGAGTGAGCGAGATATCAAAATGATGTTTCAAGAAAGAGATATGCAGAAACGATATCTTGCAATGGTTCGTGGAGAGTTTAAAAATGAGCTTACATGTAAGGAACCTTTGAAAATAAATAAAGATGCGACATCAGGCGTACTTCGTTCTATCGTAAAAGTTGATGAAACGGGTAAAAGTTCTGAGACCTACTTCAAACCTTTAGAGTATTTTAGTGATCTTGATATGACACTTGTTGCTTGTTATCCTCATACTGGAAGACAACATCAGATTAGAGTTCATTTGCTTCACGTGAAACATCCGATTGTTGGTGATCCACTTTACGGAGTTGATGAATGGGTAACAACTAAATATTTGGATAGAGAGCTCTCAATGGAAGAACGTTTAAAAATTACAGGAGCATCAAGATTACTTTTGCATGCTGATGAACTTTCTTTTGAATATAAAAATATTTCATATCAAGTGAATAGTAATATTAATTTTTTGGATGAGATCTTCAAATCTGTTTCACGTGAAACGAAAGAGAAAAATAAACATAGTTACGCTAATACTCACTAGATTGAGCATTAAATTGTCTCGAAAATAAAATATATGTGAATAACTTCTTTTATCACAATTCACATTCACTGTTTTATTAACAGATGTCGAAAAAGTGCCTATTTTAGGGATGTTATAGTTTGTGAATGAAATACTGATTAAGAGTAAATTTATATAAAATAAACCTTACATGTAAGAGAAATTTTACAATTCTTTACAAGTTTATTCACACTTTAGAACACAGTGTGAAATCTACACATTTTAGTGAAAAAGAGAATCTTTTTTTGAAAATTAATTTTGTTTAAGCAGAAAATGAGCAGTTGAGGAAATTTTGTTTTCTATAAGAATAGTATGCTACCATTACAACCATAAACGGTCTCCCTGGAGTGTTGACCGTTTGCTTCTTTATTTGTCGTTTTTAAGAGCGGCATATAAAAATCCGCCTACACCTGAACCAACAACCAATATAATAAATATAACTTGAATGACATCCGCTGACGTCAACCCTGCTTCTCGCATATAGATCCTTTGCTGTAAACACCTCGAAAGCAGAAGTATATATAAAAAGCTATTTACTTAGAAAAATCAATTTGTTGCGTTTAATTCTTTTTCTTTGAGTTGTCCACATGCAGCGCTAATATCTATCCCTTTAGAATCGCGTATCGTACACAAAAGTCCATGATTTATAAGATACTCTTGAAATTTAACCATGTCCTCTCTGCTTGGACGTTTATATTCAGTTCCTGGGTACGGATTGAAATAGATGAGATTTACTTTTGCCTTGATCCCGCTTAGAAGTTTGACAAGTTTTTTCGCAGAGCCTATGTCATCATTTTTTTCTTTGATAACAAGATACTCAAACATAACACGTTTTCTTGTATCTATAGGAAAGCGTTTTACCGCATCAATGATGGATGAGATATTATGCGCTTTATTCATAGGAATAAGTTCAGTTCTGAGTGCATCGTCAACCGCGTGAAGAGATATGGCTATATGTACGCCTAGATCCATCTCTCCAAGCTTGTCTATTTTATTACTTAGTCCGCTTGTTGAGACAGTTTGGCGCTTTCCTGAGATCGCTAAACCCTCTTCATCTTGAAAGATTTTGATCGCCTGTGTAAGATTATCGAGATTATCAAGCGGTTCACCCATTCCCATATAAACTATGTTGACTCTACGGTTGTGTGCGTGCTCATTATCTTTTTTTACGGCTAAAACTTGCGCTACGATCTCTCCAGCACTCAAATCTCTTGTAAATCCACCTTTAGCAGTCAAACAAAAACTACAGCCAACTTTACAGCCAACTTGGGAGGAGACACAAACTGTATATTTTGCTTCTTGAATCAGCTTGCCGTCTTCGTAGATGTCATCTTTCATCTTCAGCCAAACGGTTTCCATTGTTTTACCGTCTTGAAGTTCAAAAAGATATTTTATAGTTCCATCAGATGAAATCTCTTTTTTAGCGATTTTAAGAGGATTAATAATGTAATTTTGTGCAAGTTCTTCACGAAGTGCTTTTGGGATATTTTGCATCTCGTCAAAATTTTCTGCATAGTTATGATATAACCAGCCAAATATTTGTTTTGCTCGAAAAGCAGGTTTAACTTTTAAAGCGAGTTCCTTTTTTGTGAAATCCAAAAGAGAGGGTTTTAATTGTGTCATCTTTTTGTTAGTTCCTCTACTCTTTTCTTTACATGTAAGCCTAAAAGTTCTTTTGCTTTTTCATGGTTTTTTATAAAGTCATCGTGAGCGTTTTTGTTAGTATAGTTAGTAATACAAAAAACTCCACCAGCGGGGATATCAAACTCTTGTGCAACTTTTAAAACAGCGAAGAACTCCATATTTTCAATCCCTATGCCTAGTCTTAAAAACTTTTTAGCAAGTTCTTCGTTTGTAGTAATATAGTTTGATGAGTTAACTATGATATCTTGTTTGTTTGTAGTGTTAGTTGAAACTACATTATCCAAAGGGGTGTATGCATCATCATTTAAAAAGGCTAACTCTATGTTAGCGCTTGTTTTAGACTCTACAATATCAAAGATATTTTGTTCTCCATAACTTCCTGCAGATCCTACAAAAAGTAAAAACTCCGGCTTGTCAAACAAACAAAGTCTTGTAAGATTGATGGTACTCTCTATGAGACCTACTCCCATCGGAGTGGCAAAATCAAAAGTCTCGCTATTTCCTGCGCAGATAATCATAAACGTACCGGTATATTATTGGCATGAAGATAATGTTTTAAGTCCATTATATCTATTTCCTTATAGTGAAAAATACTTGCAGCAAGTGCTGCGTCTGCACCGTGTTCAAATGCTTCTTTGATGTGCTCCATAGTTCCAGCTCCACCGCTTGCAATGACGGGGACATTGACAGCTTTACTGATTTGCTCAGTAATACTAAGCTCAAATCCCGCTTTTGTACCATCTGTATCCATTGAGGTTAGAAGAATCTCTCCTGAACCTCGGTCTACTACTTCTTTTGCCCACTCGAGCGCATCTTTGCCTGTATCTACTCGTCCACCATTTAAAAAGACATGATATTTATTGCCGATTTTTTTAACATCGATTGCAGTAACAATGCACTGAGAACCAAATCTTTTTGCGCCTTCATCAATGAGCTCTGGGCGTTGTACAGCCGCTGAGTTTACACTAACTTTGTCACAGCCAACATTCAAAAGTTTATATATGTCTTCAAGTTTGCGTATTCCGCCACCGACAGTAAGGGGGATGAAAATTTCACGAGCTACTTGAGCGACAATGTCTACGATAGTATCGCGATTGTCACTAGATGCTGTGATATCTAAAAATGTTAGTTCGTCCGCGCCCTCTTCATTATAACGACGCGCAACTTCTACGGGATCACCAGCATCTTTTAAACCGACGAAATTTACGCCCTTAACGACGCGTCCATCTTTAACATCGAGACAGGGAATAATACGTTTTGCAAAATAGTCCATTGAAAGCTTTCTCTTTATTACTAAGTGCGACATTTTAACCATATTAATCTTATGAGCAGATATAGCTAAAATTAGCACCAAATAGCTTTATCTTCCCCTAAAAGATATTTATTGAGAGTTTACAAATCTATTATCTCTTTATAAGTCTAGATAATGTAAGATGCCACCCATGAATAATGAACGCGTAGCTGCCAAGAAAAAATATGGCCAGAACTTTTTAAAAGATGAGAGTGTTCTTAGAAAAATCGTCGAAGCGATGCCCAAGAGTGACAACAAGATTGTCGAGATTGGCCCTGGTTTAGGTGATTTAACTAAATTTTTAGTTAAGGTCAAAAGTGTAGAAGCTTTTGAGGTCGATACCGATTTATGTAAGAGACTAAATATCACATTTAAAGATGAGATCGCCACCAAGCGACTCCACATAAATTGTGGAGATGTTTTAGAAGCTTGGCAGAGCACGCTTATTGATGAGCCGTATGATCTAGTGGCAAATTTGCCCTATTATATAGCTACAAACATCATTTTAAAAGCACTCGCAGATCCTATGTGTAAGTCTCTTTTAGTTATGGTCCAGCTTGAAGTCGCGCAAAAATTTGCGGCCGAGAGCGGAGATAAAGTTTTTAGTGGACTTAGTGTCATAACGCAGAGCGTAGGAACTGCTTCAATCGTCATTGAAGTTCCTCCAACTGCTTTTGATCCTATGCCAAAAATAGATTCTGCTGTGATGCTAATACAAAAGCACTCAGACAGAGCTGATAAAGCGTTTGAAGATATGTTGAGAGTTGCCTTTGCGCAACCTAGAAAAACACTTTTGAAAAACCTTTCATCACACTATGAAAAGCAAAAACTTTTAGAGATCTTTGAAGAAATGGATCTCTCTTTGACTATTCGACCTCATCAACTCCACACCGCGGACTATCACCAACTCTATAAAAAAATATAAGGAGTTTGGATGAACGAAGTTACAGAAAGTGCACTGGCTATAAGCCCGGAGCAGAACAATACAAAACCAAACAATAATCAAAACAGAAGACCAAATAATAATCAAAACCGCAACAAAAATCCGAAGAGCAATCCAAATACTAACCCAAATAACCCTACTCAGGCCCGTAATAGCAATCCAAATGCTAACACAAATACTAATCCGAATTCGACTAACAATCCTAACGCCGGCAATAACAAAAACCGTCGTCGTAATGCACCAGCACCTATCGATACAGTTTTAAAAGAGTTTGTTACAAAAAACCAAGAAGTGCACAAACAACGTTTAAACCCACACTACAAACTTAACCTCAACAGTATGGATAAAGTGCGTATTACTCCACTTGGTGGTCTTGGTGAGATCGGTGGAAATATAACGGTATTTGAAACTGAAAAAGAGGCTATTATCATCGATGTTGGGATGAGCTTTCCAGATGAAGATATGCATGGTGTAGATATCTTGGTTCCTGATTTTACTTATTTAAGAGAGATCAAAAACAAGATCGTAGCTGTTATCATCACTCACGCTCACGAAGATCACATCGGTGCAATGCCGTATCTTTATAAAGAGATGCAATTTCCGATTTATGGAACTCCGCTTCCTCTTGCGATGATCGGTAATAAATTTGATGAACATCATTTAAAAGAGTTTAGAAAATATTTCAATCCGATTGAAAAACGTAAAGCGTATAAAATAGGAAATGATTTTGAGATCGAGTGGATGCATATGACGCACTCTATCATCGATTCCTCTTCTTTAGCGATTACAACAGATGCTGGTACTATCATTCACACGGGTGACTTTAAGATAGATCATACTCCAGTAGATGGCTATACGGCGGATTTACACCGTTTTGCTCATTATGGTGAGAAGGGTGTTTTATGTCTTTTGAGTGATTCAACTAACTCATATAATACTCAACCAACACCAAGTGAACTTACTGTTGCTCCAGGCTTTGATCGTATATTTGCAAAGGCTGAGGGACGTATTATCATGTCAACTTTCAGCTCAAATATCCACCGTGTTTATCAAGCGATACAGTATGGCGTCAAATATGGACGTAAAGTATGTGTTATCGGGCGTTCTATGGAGAGAAATCTAGAAGTTTGTATGCAGTACGATTATGTCAAACTTCCTAAAAATATCTTTATCGACGCTGACGAAGCGAGCCGTATGAGTGACAAAGATGTTCTTATTGTGACTACAGGTTCTCAAGGTGAGCCAAGCTCTGCACTTTTTAGAATGTCAATTGGTGAACACAGACATATCAAGATAAAACCAACAGATCTTATCGTCCTCTCCGCGCGTGCGATCCCTGGAAATGAGGGTTCTATATCTACGATGCTAAACCATTTGCAACGTGCAGGTGCTAGAGTGGCAAATGACAAAGATATTCACGTTTCAGGACACGCAAGTATGGAAGAGCAAAAATTGATGCTTCGTCTTGTAAATCCTAAGTTCTTTTTACCAGTTCACGGGGAATACAACCATATTCTAAAACATAAAGAGACGGCTATCATGTGTGGTGTTCCTGAGAGAAATATCTTACTTATGAGCGATGGTGATTGTATCGAAGTCGGTCCGAAATTTATGCGTAAAGCAAAAACTGTTAAAACAGGTAAAACATATATCGATAATCAAAATAATCACCAAATCGAAGATGATATCGTTATGGATCGTCAGAAATTGGCTCAAGAGGGTATCGTCATGATTATCGCTCAAATCAATGAAAACAACTCGAAAATGATAGCAAAACCTCGTGTTACAACTTTTGGGCTTGTTGCAGATAAGCAAGATAAAGCATTTGCAATTGAGATGGAAGATGTGTTAGAACATTTCCTTATCAACCTCAAAGAGGGACTTATCCAAAACCCAAGAGCACTAGAAAATGATCTTCGCCAAGTGGTGAGAAAACATATCTACCGTAAAATGAAAAAATACCCGTTGATCGTTCCAACTGTATTTATAATGTAAAAATAGCTCTTACATGTAGAGTTCTTTCTACATGTAAGACAACCTTTACTCCCAATATATTACCTTTTAGAGACTATGTTTTGCATCGCTTTTTTTATTCCTATAAACATTAGAATCAAACCACTAAATAAAGTAGTTGAAAAAATATATTCACCATACAAAATTTTTTCTGCAAACAATGCTGATGCAATGATACTGACAATAAAAAGTAACCCACCTATTAAAAGGGCAACAACCCCTTGATATTTGTTGTTATTCATCTTTTTTCTTTATTTTTAAATCATGGCATTATAATTTAAAATAACTAATGGCATAGTTTTGAAATAAAATCTCTCAAATTGAGAGGGAAATTCTCAGCAATATAGTGTTATCCTACCGACATAAAAACTTTCAAGGTATAAACGTGAGTGAAAAACAAAATAATGATTTTGAAGAAGCTGTAAAAATAATGATACAAAGCGTGGGGGAAGATCCTACGCGAGAAGGGCTGCTCAAGACCCCTGAGCGTGTTCGTAAAGCTTACGATTTTATCTATGGTGGTTATAAAGAAAATGCAGAGGAGATTCTCTCTTCTGCTCTTTTTACAAGTTCAAATGATGAGATGGTCGTTATCAAAGATATCGAACTTTACTCTACTTGTGAACATCATCTTCTTCCTATTATCGGGCGTGCTCATGTCGCGTACATTCCAGATGGAAAAGTGGTTGGACTTTCTAAAATTCCTCGCGTTGTAAATGTATTTTCCCGTCGCATGCAGATTCAAGAGCAACTCACTGAACAGATCGCTGATGCCATTATGAAAACCATTAAACCAAAAGGTGTTGCAGTCGTGATCCAAGCGCGTCATATGTGCATGGAAATGCGTGGAGTTGAGAAGATAAATTCTACAACAACATCAAGCGCACTTCGCGGACTTTTCAAAAGTGATGAAAAGACTCGTGCTGAGTTCTTTTCTCTTATTAATGCACCGATTGGAACGCGTTACTAAAAGTGGTTTGCAATGCCCTTTAAATCTCTAAAATCAAAACTTTCTTCCAAAAACTACTCCACCTCTTTTGGGGAGATTATCAAAATAAATGCCAATGTCATTACTGCAAGTGGCTTACATGTAAGCATCGGCGATATGGTTCGAATTGTCTCAAACAACACGGAACTCGAAACGACTGGAATGGTCACCGAGATAGATGACAACATCTTTTTTATCACTCCATTTAGTTTTGTAGAAGGATTTTGCTCAAAAGACAAGGTATTTCAAGATTCAAATGGGATGAATATTCCTGTTGGAGATGATCTTTTAGGACGTGTTGTTGACCCTTTTATGCGCCCGATTGACGGCAAAGGTTTTATTCGCTCTGAGAAACTTAACCCCATTATCAAATCACCCATAGAAGCGATGAAACGTGGAATGATTGATGAAGTGTTTAGTGTTGGAGTCAAGACGATAGATGGTTTTTTAAGCTGTGGAAAAGGGCAGAAGCTCGGCATTTTTGCGGGGAGTGGTGTTGGAAAATCAACGCTCATGGGGATGATCGTGCGAGGCGCGCAGGCGCCTATAAAAGTGGTTGCACTTATCGGCGAACGTGGACGTGAGGTTCCAGAATTTATAGAGAAAAATCTCGGCGGTAACCTTGAAAACACGGTTATTATCGTAGCGACTTCGGATGATTCTCCGCTTATGCGTAAATATGGGGCATTTTCTGCGATGAGCGTGGCGGAGTATTTTAAAGAAAAAGGGCTTGATGTTCTTTTTATAATGGACTCCGTCACTCGTTTTGCGATGGCTCAGCGTGAAATCGGGCTTGCTTTGGGCGAACCGCCAACATCAAAAGGGTATCCGCCCTCTTCTCTTACCCTGCTTCCTCAGTTGATGGAACGTGCGGGAAAAGAGGAGGGGGAAAGGCTCTATAACCGCCTTTTTTACTGTGCTGATAGAGGGTGATGATATGAGTGATCCTATTGCGGATCAGTCTCGTTCTATCTTGGATGGGCATATTGTTCTCTCTCGAGAATTGACGGACTTTGGTCTTTATCCGCCTATCAATATCTTAAACTCCGCATCGAGGGTTATGAGTGACATTATCAGCGAAGAGCATCTCAAAGCCGCTCAGCGTTTTCGCCGTTTATACACTTTGCTTCGAGAAAATGAAACGCTTATCCGTATCGGTGCTTACACAAAAGGGACAGATAAAGAGTTAGATGAAGCGATCAATAAAAAAGAGGCTATGGAGCAGTTTATGAGCCAAAAATCGACTCTTCAAACCGACTTTCAAGAAACGATAGCGGAACTTATCGCGTTAATGAATTAGCGGTAGATATTATCAAGCATCAGTTGGACTGATGTTTTTCCGTTGAAGATGTTTTTGCTTACCGTATAACTGCAAGTGATTTTTCTATCTTCTGGAACTTCTAATACCTGTCTAAAAGCAACAATCTCAAGAGTCTGTCTATCATAAGGTTTAAGACGGATTCCAAGACGACTGTGTGATTTATCAGCTCCAAAAAGCTTTACATGTAAGAGTTCTGCATTGTTGATAAGAAATCTTGGCCGCGGATTTCCCTCGCCGTAAGGCTCAAATTTTTCCAAAATATCCAGAAGTTCAAAATTGATTGCATCGCCCTCAAGCTCGCCTAAAATATTTTCTTTAGGAATAAAATCATTTGGATCGAGTTTCTGGGCTTCTTTGTTAATGGCTGATTTAAAGGTCTCGAAATTGCTTACATGTAAGCTTAATCCCGCCGCCATCTTATGCCCGCCAAACTTCTCTAAAACCTCTTTTTGTGTGTGAATAAGTGCGAAGATGTCCACATCTCCTATACTTCTAGCACTTCCTTTTGCGATCCCTTCGTGGATACTAAAGACGATAGCGGGTTTTTTAAATCTGCTGATAAGTCTTGATGCCACAATCCCCACAACACCCTCATGCCAGTTCTCTCCGGCGACGACGATAATCTTGTCATTTTCGCTTACATGTAAGAGAGCATTTTCAGTTGTGTCTGCTTCTGTGGATTTTCTGATATTGTTAAGATTATTTAAAATTTCAAACTGTTTTGCCGCCTTTTCGACCGTGGAAGCTGTTAAAAACTCCAAGGCAATAGACGCATCTTCAAGTCTTCCCGCTGAGTTTATGCGAGGTGCAATGGCAAAAGCGATATCTTCGGATGAGATGCTTTGTTTATGCAAAAAATCTCTGATGATGATGGAAGAGGGGCGTTGTGAAACCATCATTCTTTTGAGTCCCTCTTGCACGATTGCTCGGTTGATATCATAAAGCGGCATCACATCGGCGATGACGGCAAGGGCGACAAGATCGAGATATTGTCCCATATCTACGCTAACTCCAAGCTCTTTTTTTACAGCTCCCAAAAGCAGCCAAGCCACCTGCGCGCCACATATCTCTTTAAAGGGATAGGTACAATCTTTGAGTTTTGGATTGACGATGGCATAAGCGTCTGGAAGTTTGTCTGAGGGCGTGTGGTGGTCTGTGATGATAAGATCTATACCTCTTTCTTTACAGATTTTGGCAGCTTCTACGGCTGTGATTCCGTTATCAACGGTGAGGACGAGATCTGCATTGACTCTTTGTAGGACATTTGCATTGATGCCGTATCCATCGGTAAATCTATTTGGAATGATGGCAGTGAGCGGATAATTTATCTCTCTAAAAAAAAGTACCATGATGGATGTAGAAGTGACTCCATCAACATCATAATCACCAATAAGCGTTATCTTTTCTTTGTTTATTATAGCTTTTGCAATACGCTCAGCTGATTTCTGGGAATTTTTTAAAAGGGCTGGAGAGGGAATATCTTTGAGTTTTTTATATCCATCACTAAATCGACTTGCTAAAAGCTGATAAAGTTTATCAGCACTTAGAAGCGGAGTATTAGGAAATGTGCTCAAGAGTTGCTTTTACAAACGCTAAGATCGTAGGATTTGGAGTTTGTAAGCGTGAAGTAAACTCTGGGTGAAACTGAACACCTAAGAACCATGGATGGCCTTGTATCTCTACGGTTTCTATAAGACCGTTTGATTCGCCTGTTACAATCATGCCAGCATCTTCAAGTGCTTTTCTATACGTTGGATTTGCTTCATAACGGTGACGGTGGCGCTCATAAATAGTTGTTTCACCATTGTATGCATTACGCAAGATCGAGCCCTCTTTTGTGTCACATGGATATTCTCCAAGACGAAGTGTTCCGCCCATTGGAGATACGTGTGTGCGAAGTTGTTTGCTTCCGCTTTGGTCTAAAAAGTTGTCTATAAGATAGATCATCGGATATGGAGTATTTGGATCAAATTCCGTAGAGTTTGCGCCTTCAAATCCAAGTACATTTCTTGCGTATTCCACAAGAGTGAGTTGCATACCAAGACAGATACCAAGATATGGTATTTTGTTTACACGTGCGTACTCGATTGCCTTGATCTTGCCCTCAATTCCACGATTACCAAAACCACCAGCAACAAGGATAGAATCACAATCGGCTAAAAGTTCTTCAGCGCCCTTTTCTTCTATCTCTTCACTATCAACCCATACGATCTCTACGCGAGTATCGAGGTGTGCGCCTGAGTGGATAAGAGATTCTGTTAAAGATTTGTATGCTTCTTTGAGTTGTAAATATTTACCCACAAAGCCAAGCACGACACGATTTTTAGGTTGAACGATCTTTTTAACCAATGCATCCCATTTTTCCATATCTGGATTGAGTTCGCCAAGACCTAACTCTTTTGAGATTGGAGCAAGGATATTTTGACGTAAAAAAGACATAGGCACATCATAAATAGATGCCGCGTCAAGCGCTTCGATAACGCTGTCCGTATGTACGTCACAACCCATTGCAAGTTTTTTCTTGAATGTTTTTGGAAGCGCATTTTCACTTCTTGCAATAATCATATGCGGAGTGATACCGATACGGCGAAGTTCTTGAACTGAGTGCTGAGTCGGTTTACTTTTGAGTTCCCCTGCTGCTTTGATGAAAGGGATGAGCGCGACATGAACAAAAAATGTTCCCTCCACTTCATCATCATGTTTCATCTGACGGATCGCTTCCATAAATGGCAAGCCTTCGATATCTCCGACTGTTCCGCCAAGCTCGACGATAAGGACATCTCTGCCCTCGCCCGCTCTTTTGATACGGTTAACGATTTCACCAACGATATGAGGAACGACTTGGATAGTCTGACCAAGATATCCGCCGCTTCTCTCGCGTTCGATAACTGAAAGGTAAACTTGACCTGTTGTGAAGTTACTTGATTTTAGAAATGAAGTATCTAAAAATCTTTCATAATTTCCGATGTCAAGGTCAGTCTCAGCGCCATCTTTTGTAACAAAGACTTCACCATGTTCCAAAGGACTCATTGTCCCTGGATCGACGTTGATGTATGGGTCTATTTTTAGCATTCCTACATTGATGTTGCAGTGCTTTAGTAGCGTTCCGATACTAGCCGCAGTAATACCTTTTCCAAGGGAACTTAAAACCCCTCCTGTTACAAAAATGTATTTTGTCATCACGTAAACCTCACTTAATAGATAATTGCGATTATAGTAAAATATCTCTTAAAACTCTCTATGGAAGCGGTCTAAATAAATATTATGCTGATATAATTATTGCATTATTTTGGAGGTAGAATGCAAGACGTTATTTTATATATTACTATTGCTTTGGGTGTATCCACGGTGCTCAATATCATTTTAAAACACTATGGTATTTCCCAGATAATAGGCTACATACTTACCGGCACAATCATTAGCTACTCATTTGGGGTCAGAGCAAATGCAGATCATGATCTGCTAGATCAAATAGGCGAGTTTGGAATTGTCTTTTTGATGTTTACCATAGGTCTCGAGATCTCTTTGGCGAAGATGAATTCTATGAAACAGCTTATTTTTGGCAATGGTTTGATGCAAGTTGGTCTTACTTCTCTTGTGATTTATACCATCAGTTCTTATCTTTTACATCTTGATTTTATGACATCTCTTATCATTGCATTTTCATTTTCTATGTCCTCGACCGCAGTTGTTTTGACCTACTTAAAAAGCTCTAAAAACATCCATACTTCTTATGGACAAAGATCTACAGGAATACTCATTTTTCAAGATATCGCCGTAATCCCGATCCTTATCCTGATCGGTATTTTGACAAATGACGGTGGAGAGAGTATTTCGACGATTGTCTTATACACTCTTGTCAGTGCCGTGGTTGTATTATTTTTGCTTTTCGTCGTTGGAAAACGTGTTATTACTTGGCTTCTTCAGTTCTCCGCGACAGCAGAATTGGATGAACTTTTTATGGGTTCTGTTTTATTCGCGGTGACAAGTGCTTCATTTTTGGCTCATTATATGGGATTTACTTACTCATTGGGCGCTTTTGTTGTAGGAATGGTTATCGCGGAGACAAAGTTTCACTATAAAGTTGAAGCAGATATCGCACCTTTTAAAGATATGCTCTTGGGAACATTTTTTATTGTTGTAGGTTTGAAGATCAATATAGCTCTTTTTATAGATAATATTTTTCTGATTTTTGCTGTTTTTGCGGCAGTTTTACTTATAAAAACAGTGGTGACTTTTTTAGCCATTAGAATTACATCAACGAATTCTATCTCTTTGAAAACAGCACTTTCTCTTTCTCAAGTGGGAGAGTTCTCATTTGTCATCTTTGCTATCGCTTCTATGGGTGGAATTATTAAAGATGAGATGGCACAACTCCTTGTGTTAGTGGTTATCTTGTCTATGGTGGTGACACCATTTTTTATCGCAAAAGTGAGAAATATCTCAAGAATATTTTTTAAAGAAAATATGTCTATTCCTGAAGTGTCAAATCTTCCAGAGAGAAAAAATCATGTTATTGTTTGCGGGTACAACTCTGTCGGTAAAGCGGTTGCTCAGCATCTTGATCACTACGGATCGGATTATATTGTCGTAGATAACAATCCAAAATATGTAAAAGAAGCGATTCGTAATGGAGCGGAGGCGTATCTTGGAGATATGTCAAAACGTTCAATTCTAGAAGCGATACATGTAAAGGATTGTTCAATCGTAATTATTACCCTCGATAATGTAGATAAAAATCTTCTTATTTGTGAAGCCCTTGCAAAAAGCAGTAAACTCGCCAACGTGATTGTAAAAGTTGTGTCAGTTGAAGAAAGAGCAAAGTTCGAAGCTCTACATGTAGATATGATAGTGGATTCAAAAGTGGAAGTGGCTAGAGTTTTAGTTGAGAGAGTTATGAGCTGTCAGCTCAAAAAGGCGATTGGCTAAGAGGAAATTAATTTCCTCTTGAACCAGGTTTGATGGCTTCGCTCCCTAGTTTACACATCGGGCACTCATCTGGTGCGTACATAGCAAATATAAAATCTGCAAGTGCAAAAAATGGGATATCTTGAGGCAGTTTACAGTTTGATTTTGTTTCGATATCGCTGTGCTCACGTTTACAAAAACCGCGGTTTGCCAAAGCTGCAACACCTACGATTTTCCCCCCAAGTGATTCTACCACGCGAGCTGCTTCCATAGCAGAGCCGCCTGTTGTGATGATATCCTCGCACATTAAGACTTTTTCATCTTTATGCACTTCAAAACCGCGGCGGATACTCATCTCTCCATCGACACGTTCAGCAAAGATATATCTACAGTCAAGCGCTTGAGCAAGGGCATATCCCGCAATCAAACCGCCAAGAGCAGGAGCGCAGACAGTGTCTACTTCCAAGCCACTCTCTTTGATCTGTTTTGCAAGTGCCGTTGCTAACATGTTTGCAGTTTTAGGATCTTCCAGAACTTTTGCAGATTGAAGATAATACTCTGAATGGTTTCCAGAACTAAGTTTAAAATGCCCCTCGAGAAGAGCATTGGCATCCATATATATTTGTTTGACGTTCATGATTAAACCTTTAATATGTCGACTTCTTTATTTTTGAGAATAGTATCTATTTCTGCAATGAATTTGTCTGTAAGCTTTTGAATATTATCTTGTGCTGCTTTTGATTCATCAGCAGTGACTTCTTTGTCTTTTTCATGTTTTTTGACTTTGTCGTTTGCGTTACGTCTGTCGTTTCTTACAGCTACTTTTGCATTTTCGCCATAAACTTTCATCTGTTTCACGCTCTCTTGGCGTTGTTCAACTGTCATAGGTGGGAAAAATAGTTTGATAACGCTTCCGTCATTGTTTGGGTTTACACCGATATTTGCTTTAGAAATAGCACTGTCGATGAGTTGTAGAAGATTTTTTTCCCATGGATTAACAACGATAGTCGTCGCATCTGTTGCAAGAACAGAGCCAACTTGGTCAAGCGGAGTCATTGTTCCGTAATAGTCTATTCTTATGTTGTCTAAAACTTGTGTCGTCACCTTACCAGTACGAAGCATTTTAAAATCGTGCATTAAGTGCTCGATGCTTTTTTTCATTTTAGTTTCACATTCATTAAATATTTCGTCTAACATTGTTGTCCCTTTAAGAAGATAATTGACTAGGTAGTCTGATGAATAAAATTGTAGCAGAATTGGTTTTAAAGAAAAGTTTAGTGCAAGAGAAACTCTCGCACTTATTTGGAAGTATTGTTCTCTTTTGTTGTGTTGTTTTCAAGTGGCAGTGTTGCAGCGACAGGAGCTTGCACGACATTACTTGGCGTCAAGCTGTCTACTACAGATGCACTTTTTGCTTTAGAATAGAAATAACCAAGAGCAATAGTGTTTAAAAGAAAAAGAAAACCTATAGTAAAAGTTGCTTTTACTAAAAAACCTCCTGGTCCTTTTGCACCAAAAACAGACTCATTTGAGCCACTATATGCGCCAAGTCCTATACTAGAACTTTTTTGTAAAAGTACAACGATAACGATTGCAATAACAAGCACAATCTGAACAATAAGCAAAAAGCTTGTAGTCATATAAAATCCTCTGCTATCTTTGGCTTACACCCAAAGGGCACTTCGCATGTAAGACCTGATAGAATATAAAAAGTTGCGAATTATATCCAAATAACTCCCAGATGCAAAACCTAAAGTTACAATTGGCTATAATCAGCTTAATTTTACACAAAGAGAATAGTATGAAAACACTCAAAACTTTATCGATTTTGTTGGTATTGCTTTTAGGAGCTTTTGTATCTTATCGCTTCATAATAAGCCCAAAACAAGAAGCTCCACAAACAAAAGATGCCAAGCCTCTCATTGCTCTGAGCACGTATGCTCTTTATGATGCTGCAAAAAATGTTGCAGGCGAGAGCATGGATTGTTTTTGTATCTTGCCTTATGGCGTTGATGTTCATAGCTTTGAACCGACTCCCATGATTATGGCAAAAGTGCATGATGCAAAGCTCGTTGTTTACAGTGGTGCGGGACTTCAGCCTTGGGCACACACCTTTGAAGATCAAAAAAATGGTTTGGATATGAGCCGTTATATGAAACTTTTAGATGCATCAGCAGCGGAGGAAGATGAACATCATCATGATTCTGATTTTGATCCGCACTATTGGCTTGATGTAGACAATATGATTATCGCCACGAATATTCTTAAAGAAAAATTCATCAAAATATCGCCTCAAAATCGAGATATGTATGAAGAAAATGCAGAGAATTATATTGCAAAGCTTCATGAACTTGACAGACTTTATAAAGAGAAGCTTGCTGTGTGTAAGGTGGATACGATCGTTGTAGAGCACAATGCATTTTCCTATTTGGCTACAAAATATAATTTTAATGTCGAGTCGATCAGTGGACTTTCTCCAGATGCCGAGCCTAGCGCAAAAGTTATGGGAAGTATTATCAGCAACGTAAAAACGAAAAATATCAATACTATCTTTTTTGAATCTTTTGCAAGCGATAAAGTTATAAAAGCGATAGCCGCAGATGCTCATGTGAAAGTGAATGTATTGAATCCTTTAGCAAACATTACAAAAGCAGAATCTGAAAATAAAAGTAGTTATTACTCGTTGATGCTAGAAAATTTAGGAAAGATTGCTGCGTCTAGAGAGTGTCAATGAGATTTGCTCTACCCATCTTTGATGTCGCGTCACTGAGTTTACAAATCAATTCACAAGTGATTTTAGATTCTCTTTCTTTAAAGATCTTTTCAGGTGAGTATGATGCTATTATCGGTCCAAATGGCGGAGGCAAAACTACACTTATCCGCTTACTGTTAGGACTTGAAAAGCCAACAAGCGGAACAATCAAAATTTTTGGAAAAAATATTGCTGATTTTAAAGAGTGGCATAAAATCGGTTATGTTCCTCAGCGTGCTTCTCATGTAGATGCCGCTTTTCCTGCAACTGTTTTGGATGTGGTGAAGATGGGCAGAACCGCTAAAAGAGGTTTCTTTGCAAGATACAGTGCAGAAGATGCGGCTTGCGTGGAAGATGCTATGAAAAAAATGGATGTGTTAGATATCAAAGATAAGATGATAGGCACACTTTCAGGCGGACAAAGACAAAGAGTGATGATTGCCCGTGCTCTTGCTTCCAAACCGGAAGTGCTTATCTTAGATGAGCCAAATACTGGTGTTGATGTTGTTTCACAGCAGAGATTTTATGAACTTTTACGTAAACTCAACCGTGATGAAAAGCTGACTATAGTCTTTATAACACACGATATCGGAGTGATAGCCGATGATATTCAAAGACTTTTTACAGTAAACCGCAAACTCCTTACATGTAACAATCCAAAAGAAGCAATAAGCTGTGAAGATATGAGCAGACTGTATGGTGTTGATGCTCATTTACTGAGTAATCATCACCATCATCATTAAAGGCGCGAGATGTTTGAATATGATTTTATGCAAAGAGCATTTTTAGCCGGATTTATTATCGCGACACTTGCTTCCATCAGTGGTTCTTTTGTGGTTTTAAAACGCTATTCTATGATGACGGAAACTTTGGCTCATTCTGCTCTTGTCGGCGTTGCCGTTGGTCTCTTTACGGGACTCTCTCCTCTTTGGATGGCAGTTATTATGGCAATCTTTAGTGCATGGCTTATAGAGTATCTGAGAAGTTCGTTTCATCTTTATTCGGATGCGATCTTAGCCATTTTTCTCTCAGGCGGACTTGCCCTTGCTATTATCATTGTTTCGCTTGGTGGTGCATTTAATAACTCTCTGTTTAGCTACCTTTTTGGTTCTATCTTGGCTGTGAATGAGGATGATCTTGTTACGATGGGTATCTTTGGCTCTATCTCACTTGTTTTATTGCTCGGCTTTTCCAAGGAGCTTTTCTTTATCGCTTATGATGAGGAAGTCGCGCGTACGAGCGGCATAAAAGTCAAGATGCTCAATTATCTTCTTGTGACCGTTGTAGCAGTCATTATTGCGCTTTCCATTAGAGTTGTGGGGACTTTGCTCATCGGTGCACTTATGGTAATCCCAAGCATTGCAGCGCTTCAGTATCGACAGGGGTTTATAAAGACAGTACTTATCTCTTTAGCTTTTGCTCTCTCTTCTGTAGCTATTGGTATGACACTTTCATATTATTATTCACTGCCTTCAGGGGCAACAATAGTTATGTGTGTTATCGGATTTTTTATCATATCATTGGTCGTAAATAAAAGATGAGCATAAATAAAGAGTTTTCCAAATACGCACATAAATATCAACAACTCAACCAGATTCAAGCTGAAGTTGCAAAAAAACTTATTACTTCACTTACACCGACAGGGCACCCGGCATGTAAGCCTAAAAAGATTTTAGATTTAGGTTGTGGAAGCGGTGCTATCTATAATCTTATTGATTGGGAAATAGAGAAATTTGTCGGAGTTGATTTTTCGTCGAATATGCTTTCTCTTCATCCAAAAGCAGAAAACGTTACATGTAAGCTTGGCGACTTTAATGATGCAAAGCTTTTTGAAGCCTTACGTGAGGAGGAGTTTGATTATATTATCTCTGCATCAGCACTTCAGTGGGCAAGTGATTTAGAGAAAGTTTTCTCTAATATCGCAAGATTTCACCTGCCTTTTTCTTTGGCAATCTTTAGCTCAGGAACATTTACAACACTCAAGAAAACAGCGGGTGTAGAATCCATTATCCCTTCGTATAAAACACTCAAAGAACTCGCAGAAAAACATTTACATGTAGATGTTGGAATAGAAAAAGTTTTTTATACATTAGAGTTTGAAAACACAAGAGAGATGTTGCGTTATATAAAAAGAAGCGGAGTCAGCGGAGGACGAAATCTGCTTACATATAAACAAACAAAAAAGCTTATGGACGAGTATCCTCTAAACTATTTGGAGTTTGAAGTCGTTTATATAAACTCTTTTTCCAAAGCATAAAGAGAATAGCGAATATGTTTGAAGTTTTCAGAAAGTTCTGTATCGACTAGTTTGTAGATCTCTTCTAAAACGCGGGATGATTCCTGCGCACGTTTAAAGTTCGCAGTGATAATACTTTGCAGAGTTTCTCTTTTCATTTCAGAATCAGTTGACTTGCGTAAAACATCATTGATGCTGTCTCTGCCATAGAGAAGTGGTTTTATATCATCTATTTTAGCTAAGTGACGGAGTTCTTTGAGTTGAAGTGAGAGTTCTTTGTTGTTTTCTTTATATCTTGCGATATCTTCGACAACACGGATTCCCTCTTTTAAGCGGTTTAGATTAGCATCACACACCCGAAAAAGTTCGGGTGTAAGAGTGTTGTTAGTCATCTTTAGAACCAAAGATACCAAAAAGTTGAAGTAAAGTTATAAAGAGATTGAAGAAATCCAAGTATAAAGCAATCGCTCCATCCATTGGTGTTTCATAAGATCCGTTGATGACATTTTGTGTGTCAAATATAACCATAACACTAATTACTAGCAAAAACGCCGCTTGAATCAGCAAAAAGATCATAGGGCTTTTGATAAAAAACACATTGATCAGTGAAAATGCGATGATAACAAAAAAAGCTATCATCAACGGTTTTGCAAAACTAGTAAAATCTTTCGTTGTTTTAATAGCAAAGAAACTTAGCGCTCCAAAAAGAGCAGAGGTCATTAAAAATGCATTAGCAACTAAAGCTCCTCCACCATTCATATGAAGTATATGGCTTAGCAACGGTGTAATGATAACTCCGCTAGCAAACGTGAAAGCAAAAAGAGCGATCATATTGATACCAGGTTTATTTTTGACCATATTAAGACCGAACATTCCAAAAAGCATCCAAGGAATAGCAATGAACCAATAGTTCGCTGCTACAACTCCAGCAAAAGGAATCCCGACATATGCTCCTACAGCAGCAGCAAGCATAGATGCCGCAAAAAGTTTATACGTCTCTTTTACAAAAGAAACAGTTTGCGCTTCAGTACGACGCGCAGTTTCAAAACCAAATGAAGTAGATCTTGCATAATCTCTGTCATATAATCCCATTTAAATCTCCTACCGACATATACTATAGTATATAGTTTGTTGTGTATACGTCGTTTATAAACATTAATTTAATGTAATATAGTGAACAAATAGTTAATGAAGAGTAAAAATCTCTACATGTGTAGTATAGAAATAGAATAAAATGAATAAAAAATACATTTTTTAAAAGAAATTGTGAAATTCCCCTAAAAACCTCTTGACAATGATTCTAGTTTTGTCTATAATTCCCGTCCACAAACGATGAGACCTAAAGTTTAGGCCTTGACAGACGAGAGTTTGACTAGTTTGAGATCATTGAAAACTA
>Ga0265593_1000043_pt1 | contig 98588 bp, 70 predicted proteins | sample saktaG_8_FD_190136 | JGI IMG/M metagenome (GOLD analysis project Ga0265593, IMG submission 190136) | Saline water microbial communities from Sakinaw Lake, British Columbia, Canada - sak_2011_5_24_36m | ecosystem: Environmental > Aquatic > Non-marine Saline and Alkaline > Saline ... | reverse complement strand
ACAGGCCAAACCAAGCGAAGGCATATCGGCAGGAAAGATCAGTTTTATCGAAGTTTTGGTCCGGCTCAGAACCTGTACCGGAATATCTCTATGGTCGGGATCTGTTATTTTGACCAGCTGGGGTGCGCCTTCGGGGTATTGTATCTCAACTTCCACCAGGTCTTTTCTTGAGATTGCAAGAGGATTGTAAACCATGATACATTTTCCTTCCGTTTGGGTATCCATTGCCCGGGCAAGGATTCCTGCAGCGTTTTCCAGGACGGATGCAAACTGGTTCATTGCCAGAATTTCATCGTTCCAGGCATATTCATAGGCTTTCGGAATACTGGTACCGGGAAGGATGTCATGCATCTGGCTTCCCAGCACAAGCCACCATGCCTGACCGAGGCGGTTCATGGAATAATCGGGCAGACCCATCCATTGCGCCATTACCGACAGGGGTTCTGCGGCCAGCGCAAGTTGTTCGTTTTTCCGGTTCCAGCGTTTCATATAAGCTTCAGAACTCAGGGAACCTGCAGAATGCTGGGTGAGCAGCAGGTCGCCGGAATAGAATGGAAGCTTTTCTTTCTGACTTTCAGTAAGGTCGCGAAAAAGTTGGTCGGATGAACAAAGATATACATTGATTTTGCTGTCGGATTTTTCCAGAGAGCCCAGGGCGTTCTTTATGTCATTTTCTCTAGGAGCCCCTCCAATGTCACCCACACCGTAGTACCGGTAGTCGGCAAATACGCCATATTTTTTTCCGTTTTCCATGACCCTGTCCACCCAGTACCTGGCAGTATCCAGCCGTGGCTCAATGGCTCCGGTATAATCAGTAGCATTGAGTGCCGCAATAACCCCTTTCCCGTCGGGGCCGGTCCAGTTACCGATATTGAATGGAATACCCGTAGCAGAACCCCATTCCAGTTTCTGAGTGGAAAACCCCTTCAGGCCTGCATGGGCAAGGACGGATGGAAGATTTGCCTGAAAACCGAAACAATCAGGCAATAAAAAATCCACACTTTCCTTATTAAATTCTGACCGGAAATAAGCGTTCCCGTAGAGAACCTGCCTGATAACCGATTCGGGTGAAGGAATGTTCGCATCGCATTCATCTACAGAAGAACCGCCTACAAACCATCGCCCCTGCTTGATGTATTTTTTCAGTTTTTCATATTTTTCGGGGTAATATTCTTTCATCATTTTATACCTTCTCGCACCCGAGAAAGTAAACACATAAGGTTTGTATTTTTCAAAACGGAGAAAGTTTTCATCCAGGGTGGCTTTCAGAAAATCATTAATGGTTTCTGCATAATCCCATCTCCACTGCGTATCGAGATGGGCATAACCCACCGTATATAAAACCGGTGTGACGGAAAGATCTTTTGGGATGACGTCCTGCACCGGGGAATCAGGTTGTGCTGAAAGTCCGGAGGAAAAGAGCAGGAAAATTATCGGTATCATAATGGCGATGATACGTTTCATGGATGTGTGGATTTGGATGGTAAAAATAGGGAATAATTCTATTCAGGGAAAAAACCTTACTTTTGGAGCATTAACCAAATAAAGGAAAACCGTATGAAAAAAATATTGTTTTTTCTGATCACCAGCATCCTCTTTGCGTCCTGTGGCGGAAACAAGGACCAGTTCACCATCCGGGGAAGTATTCAGGGAATTGATACCGGTATGATCGTTTTGCAAAAACTCGATGAAGGAAACTGGCTGAAGCTGGATTCTGCAAAACTTGAAAATGGAAAGTTCAGTTTTAAAGGAAAAATCGGACTTCCGGAAATGTGGTATCTGAGTATGCAGGCAAAGCAGATTTTTATTCCTGTATTTGTTGAAAATGCAGCGATGGTGGTTGAAATTTTCCCTGACAGTCTGGATAAAACCAGTATTAAAGGTTCTGAGTCTCAGGATCATTACAAGCAATATCAGGCGCAAACGAAAGCATTGAATTCAAAAATGGAGGAAATTTTTAAGGAGTGGAAGGTCGCCAAGGAAGCCCATGACAGCATTAAAATGAAAATAACGGATTCCATTTCCACGGAACTTGACAAGGAAATGAAGAACAAGCTTATTGAATTTGCCAAATCCAACAACAAGTCGGTCGTTTCTCCTTTCCTGGTGATGCGCAATTCCTGGCAATTTGAACTTCCTGAACTGGAAGAAATGGTGGCCGCTTTCGATACCAGCCTGAATGGCTCTACTTATGTCCAGGTACTGAAAAGACGGGTGGATATCCTGAGAAAAGTTGCCATTGGTCAGCAAGCTCCCGATTTCGCCATGAACGACAGCCTTGGACGTCCGGTGACGCTTTCATCCCTGAAAGGGAAAGTGCTTCTGGTGGATTTCTGGGCCAGCTGGTGTGGTCCCTGCCGGGCAGAAAATCCAAATGTGGTCAAAGCATATCAGATGTTTAATAAAAAGGGTTTCGACATCCTGGGTGTTTCTTTTGATCAGAACCGTGAAAAATGGATCAAAGCAATAAAAGACGACAAACTGACTTGGAACCAAGTTTCTGACCTTAAAGGATGGGGGAATGCCGCCGGTAAGCTATATGGAGTCAACTCCATCCCTTCCAATATATTGCTCGATAAAGATCAGATGATCATCGGGCGTAATCTGAGGGGAGATGCACTGAGAAAAAAACTGGAAGAAATTTTCGGAAAAAAATAGCGATGAGGAAGTATTTTATATTCTTGTTTTTACTTTTCAGTACTGCGCTGGCAGCTCAGAACAGCATCGACGGGACCATCTCCGGACTTGGTAAAAACCGTGTTTTTCTTCTTAGTTATTTCGGTGAAAAATTAAGCCCCCGTGATTCCACCCTCACCGACTCACTTGGCAGATTCAGGTTTGTTTCAGGAAACAATTACCTTCAGGGGATGTACCGCATACAATGGGGAGCTGATGGTTCCATCGACCTGATATTGAATCATGAAGACATTCGTTTTACCACTGCCAAAGCAGCGGCCATTGACAGTCTCCGCATTTTGTCATCCCGTGAGAACCAGATTTATTATGATTATTCACGGCTTGACCGCATTACACAATCACAGCTTGAATTACTTTTACCCCTCGTTGATTATTACCCGGTGAAAGATTCGTTTTATTACCTGGCTTCCAAGGAATTGGAACGGATTCAACGGGTACAGCAGATCAAACAGGATTCTCTCGGAAAAATGTATCCGGATGCTTTAGCGGTAAGAATTTTCAGGGCTTATCAAACCCCGTTTATTCCGGCGGGAATGACCAAGGATGAGCGTCTTAATTATCTGAGACAACATTATTTCGATCAGGTCAATTTTGGCGATACTTCCCTGCTGCGCACAGCGGTATTTGCCAACAAAGCCATTTCTTATCTTTCCCTGTACAGCAATAACAAACTTCCGCAAAAACAACTTGAAACGGAATTTATCAAAGCGGTTACCGTTATGCTGAGCGCGGCTTCAGTCAATGCAGAAGTGTATAAGTTCTTACTCGATTACCTGGTTGGCGGATTCGATAAATATCATTTCGATGACGTGATCACTTATATTGCCGAGAATTTCCAGGATCCCTATTCCTGTGAAGACCAGCAACGTAAGTCGTCCCTGCAAAAAAAACTGGAGAATTTCAAAAAAATTGCAATCGGAAAACCAGCCCCAGATTTCAATCTGCCTGATCCTAAAGGAAAAGTTATCAGACTTTCGGCACTTCCTTCCGAAAATACGCTGCTTGTTTTCTGGTCTTCAGAATGTCAGCATTGCCGGGATATCATGCCCCGGCTCAAAGACTTGTATGATAATCAGAAACCAAAACGGTTCGAGGTGGTTACGATTTCGGTGGATACTAACCGGACAAACTGGATGGATTTCCTTAAATCGGGAAAATTCAGCTGGATCAGCACCTGCGATCTGAAGGGATTTTCAGGGCAGGCTGTTGACGAATACAACATCTATGCCACTCCGACCATGTTCCTCCTCGACAAGGAAAAAAAGATTATCGCCAAACCCATAAGCTATCGCGATCTGGATCAGGCACTACGCGATTTCAGGCTTATTCCCTGATTCCGCAATTTTTTTAACTTTGCACTTTTTTTTTAACGAAAATCCATGTACGATTTTATCAAAGGGAAACTGATAGAAAAGAACCCGGCTTTTACCGTGATTGAAACCGGAGGAATCGGGTACCTGATAAATATTTCCGTTCATACTTATTCCCAGCTGAAGGAAGAAGAGCACTGCAAATTGTTTATCCACCTCGTGGTGAAGGAAGATGATATGCAGCTTTTTGGTTTCGCAGAGCCTGAAGAGCGAGAACTATTCCGCCAGCTTATCAGTGTTTCGGGGGTCGGCGTAAACACCGCCCGTATCATCCTTTCTTCCTTGTCGCCCCAGGAAGTTTATGAAGCCATAGGCCGGGGGGATGCTCCTTTGCTTCAAAAGGTAAAAGGGATCGGAGGGAAGACGGCCCAAAGAATCATCATCGACCTGAAAGACAGGGTCGGAAAAGAACTGATTCCCCGGGAAAATTTGGGATTCCTGCACAATACTGGGCGAGAAGAAGCGTTATCAGGATTGATCATTCTGGGTTTCCCGAAGGTGCTTGCAGAAAAAGCATTAAACAAGATCATCGATTCGGAAGGATCAGGATTAACGGTGGAACAGCTGATCAAACATGCGTTAAAAATTTTGTGAAGAAACTGTTTCCAGTGAGGAAATACTCTACGATTGTGTCATATCATTTCGTTTGCCTGGTTGCCCTTTTTGCATTGCGCATCCCCATTGCGCTTGGGGAAACCGGGAGCAAATTCGGATTGATTTCGGCTGCCTCTTTACCCCCCGATACCCTGAAAAGCGATACGACACGTTTACCTTACCCGTTTAATGAAGAAACCGTACTGCCCGGTTCCGGAAAGGAAAACAAGATTTATCTGAAGAATCCGTCCAATCTGACCACCACGGTTGAATATGATCCGGTGACCCGTCAGTATTACTATACCTACAAAATTGGTGATATCACCTACCGGCTGCCCACCACGCTTTCTTATCAGGAGTATCAGGATATGGATATGCAGACGCTGATCAATAATTACTGGAAGGAAAGGTCTGAAGCAGCCAGCATGGATAATCCAAGGGGACTGATTCCAAAAATAGTGATACCCGGCAAGGTTTTCGAAACCATTTTCGGAAACAATACCATTGACATCCGACCCCAGGGATCTGCAGAAATTAATTTTGGAATTATTTCCAACCGCCGTGATGATCCGATGCTGAACACCCGGCAGCGGAGGCAGACCAATTTCGATTTTGATGAAAAAATACAGATGAATGTAATCGCCAAGATCGGGGATAAAATTGAGTTTAAAGTTAACTATAACACGGAAGCCACTTTCGATTTTGAGAATAAGTTAAAATTGAAATACGAAGGGAAAGAAGATGATATCATCCAGTTGATCGAAGCCGGCGACGTCAATCTGCCACTTTCCTCTACCCTGATCCGGGGAACTGAAAGCCTGTTCGGGATTAAAACCAAACTCAGATTTGGCCGGGTTACCGTGACAGCACTCTATTCCCAGCAGAAAAGTGAAACAAAGAATATTACGGTTCAGGGGAATGCCCAGACCACGCATTATAAAATCAGGGCTGACGAATACGAAGAAAACAAGCATTTCTTTGTGGCACAATATTTCCGTGACCATTACAAAGAGGCCCTGCAAAAGCTCCCCATTGTCAGTTCCAGCGTAAATATTCTCAAGGTTGAAGTCTGGGTAACCAATATCGGTGCTGCCGTGACTGAAAACAGGAATATTGTGGCTTTCATGGACCTTGGCGAAAATTCTCCTTATAACTCCCGGGTTTTTACAGGATATCCCGGAAGGAACTTTCCCACTAACAATTCAAATAACCTCTACCCGGTTATCATGCCTACCCCTGCGGATACGGCAAAGGTTAGAAATATCAATAAAGTTACCGATTACCTGAGGGGTTCTCCGTTCTTTCTGGTTTCGGGCGTTGATTTTGAGAAAGTTGAAAGCGCCAGGAAATTATTGCCTTCCGAATATTCCTACAATCCTAAACTGGGTTTTATTTCGCTGAATACGGCACTGAATTCAGATCAGACGCTCGCAGTGGCATACCAGTATCAGGTTGTGGGAGATACGGTGGTTTATCAGGTCGGGGAATTTTCAGACCAGGGGATCAATTCACCGCAGGGACTAATTGTTAAGCTGCTGAAGTCAACCTCCCTGAACACGAAGCTGCCCATTTGGAAATTAATGATGAAAAACGTCTATCCCTTAGGGGCATACCAGCTTCAGTCCAATGATTTTACGCTGAATATCCTCTATTCCGGGAATAATAACGGAGTTCCCACCGCTTATCTGACAGAGGGACGTATCAAGGGAGTTCCATTGCTACGCGTCCTGAACCTCGACAACCTGAACCAGCAGTTCAACCCGCCCCCGGATGGAATGTTTGACTTCATCGACAATGCTGCAACCCAGGGCGGAACGATACAGTCTTCCAACGGACGTGTTTTTTTCACGGTTCTGGAACCTTTCGGTCAGGACCTTCGTGATTCCATAGTGGATCCTGAACTGGCTGATAAATATTGTTTTGACTCCCTCTATACCATGACAAAAACCATGGCAAGACAATATCCGGATAAGAACAAGTTTTTACTCGAAGGGTTTTACAAGTCCTCTTCCGGCGCGGAGATATCCCTCAATGCCCTGAATGTCCCCCCGGGCTCTGTGCACGTAACTGCCGGAGGAGTTGAATTGCAGGAAAATGTTCATTACACGGTCGATTATACCCTGGGCCGCGTAAGGATCATCAATGAAGGCATTTTAAACTCAGGAACCCCCATCAACATCTCGCTTGAAAGCAATGAGATGTTTAATATTCAGACGAAAAGGCTGATGGGCGCACACATTGATTATAAGATCAACAAGGATTTTATTATCGGAGCTACCGTCCTGAACCTGAATGAACGTCCCCTTACTGAAAAAGTGAATTACGGGGATGAACCCATGTCAAACACCATCTGGGGCATGAGTCTTTCCTACCGCACACAATCCCGCCTGCTGACCCGATGGATCGACGCGCTCCCCCTGATCAGCACCAAAGCGGTTTCCAATATTGCCGTGGATGCGGAGTTCGCCCAGTTCATTCCGGGGCATTCCAAAGCAATCGGAAAAAGCGGAACCACTTATATTGATGATTTTGAAGGCGCAAAATCGACCATTGACCTTAAAAACATCGGGAACTGGTTCCTTTCCAGCACGCCCCAGGGACAGACCAACCCCAATATGTTTCCTGAAGGAGCTGCAGGAACCGGACTGGCATATGGATACAACAGGGCAAAACTGGCCTGGTACATCATCGACCCCTTATTCTATGATAAAAATACCAGTCTGGTACCACCCAATGTGACCCCTCAGGAGCTTTCCAACCAGTATGTCCGCCAGATCTGGGAAACCGAAGTATTCCCCAATAAACAACCGCTGAATGGTGTCCCGATCAACATGGCTGTACTGAACATGGCCTATTATCCTGCCGAAAGAGGACAGTATAACTTCGATGTCAGCCCGACCGGCATGTCGAGGGGGTTGAATGAGGACGGGACGCTGGCAAATCCGGAAACCCGCTGGGGCGGAATCATGAGAAAGATCGAAACCACTGATTTCGATGCCACCAATATTCAGTATATCGAATTTTGGATGATGGATCCATTTGTTTACGATTCCACAAATTCCGGACAGTTATATTTTAACCTGGGAGATGTTTCTGAAGACATACTGAGGGATGGCAGGAAAAGTTTTGAAAACGGTTTGCCCACTTCGGCCACCGTGGCCAATGTCGATACGACCATTTGGGGCCGCGTTCCCACACTCCAGGCCCTGGTGGATGCTTTCGACAACAATCCCGATTCCCGTCCTTTCCAGGATGTGGGATATGATGGTTTGAATGACAATGATGAATTGTCTTTCTTCGATACCACTTATGTTTCCAAAGTAAAAAATGTATTTGGACAGGGATCCAATGCATATAAAAATGCGTCCACCGACCCGTCTTCCGATGATTTTCATTACTTCAGAGGGACAGATTATGATAATGCGCCAGAATTCAGCAGCGTGCTTGAACGATATAAAAAGTTCAACGGAACGGAAGGGAACTCTCCTTCCTCGGCTCAGTCGCCTGAAAAATATCAGACCATCGCCACAACCCTTCCGAATATTGAAGACATCAACAAGGATAATACTTTGAGTGAAACGGAACGCTATTATCAGTATGTGGTTCAGATCAACCGTGATCAGATGAAACCAGGGATGAACTATATCACCAATGTTTACCAGGCTACCGATATTCCCCTGGCCAACGGAACACGAGGATCAGTGAACTGGTATCAGTTTAAAATTCCTATCCGGACTCCCGATAAGGTAGTCGGGAATATTAACGACTTTACTTCCATCCGTTTCATGCGGATGTTCTTTAAGAATTTCCAGCGCCCGGTAATTTGCCGGTTTGCCACCCTTGAACTGAGCCGTGGAGAATGGAGGAAATATAACTACAGCCTGCTGACTCCGGGCGAATATATTCCGGATGATTATCAGAATCAGACAACTTTTGATATTGCGACGGTGAGCATTGAGGAAAACGGAAGCAAAGAGCCCATACCCTATGTAATGCCCCCGGGAATTCAAAGAGAAACCAACTGGGGATCGACCAATATGCAGAAACTGAATGAACAGTCAATGGTTCTGAAAATCTGTAACCTTGTGGATGGAGATGCCCGAGCCACCTATAAAACAGCCGAATTTGACTTCCGTCAGTTCAAAAGGCTTAAAATGTTTGTTCATGCTGAACAGTCGATCAGAAGCCAGAATCTGAAGTACGGAGATCTTACCGTGTTCATGCGGCTGGGTTCTGACTTTACCGAAAACTTTTATGAGTATGAAATTCCGCTGACCTTTACACCCTGGGGCACGCGGTCAGATAACCCTGACGCCATCTGGCCCGAATCCAATGCTTTCGATATCAGCCTTGATCGCCTGGTTCAGGTAAAATACGACCGCTATGTTGCCATGCGACAACCCGGTTCTACGCTGTCAGAATCAACGCCCTTCATGGAATATGATGGGAAAAACAGAATAACCGTTGTCGGCTCACCCACCATCAGCGATGTGAAAGCAATTATGATCGGAATACGGAATCCGAAAAAAACCTCTCAAAGTCAGGATGATGACGGGCAGGCAAAATGTGCGGAAATCTGGGTGGATGAACTCCGTTTATCAGATTTCAATAAACAGGGGGGGTGGGCTGCTACAGCCCGCATTGCCGCCGACCTTGCCGACCTGGGGCGGATACAACTGTCGGGAAGCTATAACAGCGCGGGTTTCGGTAGCCTGGAACAAAAACAAACCGAGCGCCTGATGGAGTCAATCACCAATCTTGGCCTTGACCTGGATCTTGAACTTGGGAAATTCTTCCCTGAAAAAGCCGGTGTTCGCATACCGGTTCATTTTGACTATTCACTGGTCAGGAATACACCGAAATATGATCCTCTGAATCCCGATATCTACCTGAAGGATGTCCTGAATTCATATGATACAAAATCACAGCGGGATTCGGTGAAAGGGATAACGGAATCGTATACCCAGCGTAAAAACTTCAACCTGATGAATGTAAGGAAGGAGCGTATGACAGATAAAAAGCAGCATATTTGGGATGTCGAAAATTTCAATATCAGTTATTCCTATTCAGAAATATTCCACAGAGATGTTGACGTGGAATATGACCTTCAGAAGAAATATACGGGAGCACTGGGGTATACCTTTACCGGCAGGCCGAAAAATGTCGTTCCTTTTGCTAAATGGAAACTTCTTTCAAAATCAAAAGCCTTTGCCCTGATTAAGGATTTTAACTTTTATTACCTTCCGAAGTCCTTTACTTTCAGGACCAATATGAACCGGGAATTTAACCAGCGGAAATTCAGGAACAAGAGTTCAGGAATTGTTCCAATGGAAACCTTCTATATCAAACGCTGGGATTGGGCAAGACTTTACGATTTTAAATATGATTTTTCGAAATCCCTGAAAGTCAGCCTGAATGCCAATGCCAATGCCTTTATTAATGAGCCTCCGGGCAAAATCGACCGGTCAAACCGTGACCAGGTCTGGAATGAGATTTTTTCACTTGGCACAACCTCAAACTATACCCAGCTTTTCACAGTGACATGGGACGTTCCGATCGCAAAAATCCCGCTGCTTGATTTTATTAACCTGAACGCAGGTTATCAGGCAACTTACCGCTGGAATGCCAGTCCCCTGTCGATCCAGCCCCAGTTTGCAAATACCATTGAGAATTCAAACAATAAAATCCTGAACGGAGGGCTCAACCTGGTTACACTTTATAATAAAATTCCTTATCTGAAAAAGATCAATCAGGGAAAACAGGTCAACACAAGAACCAACAGACCCGCTGATCCGAAAACTACTTTTCCCGGACAGGATACAAAAGAAACCCAGGATAGTCTGAAAAACAAGAAGCCAAAATTGAATATCGGGAAAATACTGCTCGATGGAACGCTTCGTTTCTTAATGGGCATTCGCACAGCGAAGTTTTCATATACACAGGGAAACGGAATTTCCATGCCCGGATTTATCCCAGAACCTGATGCGCTCGGGAATAACTGGTCGTCAAATGCACCGGGTCTTGGATTTGTTTTTGGAGATCAGCGCGATATACGCGGTAAAGCCGTCGACAAGGGATGGATGACCCTCGATACCATGATGAATACGGCATACAGCAATAAGTTTAATGAAAAGCTGGATATTAATATTTCAGTAGAACCGATCAAGGATTTACGCATAGAAATCAATGCCACCCGGTCTTATTCAAAAGCGCATCAGGAATACTTCAGGGCCAATGCAAAAGGCGATTTCCCGACAGAACCCTTATCTCCCATGGATATGGGTAGTTTTACCATGTCGTATATTCTCATCGCGACTTCCTTCGATAAGGAAAATGATTTTGGTCAATCAGCGGCATTCGAAAAAATGAAGCAAATCCGTTTGCAGATTGCCCAGCGTTATGCCGCCATGAATCCAAATTCGAAAGGAATTGTAGATTCAACAGGATATCCAATAGGGTATGGCCCCGCCGATCAGGAAGTCCTTACCACTGCCTTCCTGGCTGCCTATTCAGGAAAAGATCCCGGTAAAATCAGCCTCAACAGTTTTCCCAGTATTCCTTTACCCAACTGGAGAATCACTTACGATGGATTGTCAAAACTCAAGATATTTAAAAGCTTCCTTCGTACTTTCACCCTTTCCCACGCTTATTTGTCGACCTATAGCGTTGGTTCGTTCAATTCCAATATTCGTTTCCGTGAGCTGGAAGGCTATCCGGTTGCCCTTGACGATGCCAATAACTTTATCCCCAAGGCCCAAATGACCGTAATTACGGTTACCGAGCAGTTCAATCCTTTAATAAAAGCCGATCTTGGATTCGTTAACAGCTTACTGGCCAGTGTTGAAATGCGTCGCTCACGTAACCTTGCTTTCAGTTTTGCGAACAATCAGCTTACCGAAATATCTTCCAACGAATTTATTGTCGGGCTGGGATACAGGTTTAAAGGAATTCGTCTGAATTTCTCCGGGATTTTAGGCGGAGGAAATAAAACAAAAACGAATTCAGACCTGAATCTTAAACTTGATTTTTCTATCCGCAAGAACAAAACCGTGCTGAGAAAAATTGACCAGGATGTCAACCAGGTGTCGGTGGGTCAGCAGGTTATGACCCTTAATTTCTCAGCCGATTATAACCTGAGCCAGAAGTTCAATATCCGTTTTTATTTCGACAAGATTATCAATACGCCCTATGTGTCGAACCAGTACCGTACCTCCAACACCAAGGGAGGAATTGCTTTGAGGTTTACGCTTTCACAATAAATCACAGTTCTTCTTTTTCAATCGTATTTTCAGAACAAAAAAAATATGTATTTTTGGGAAAAACATTTAAAACTTAATCTATGAACGTTCCGGAAAATCTCAGGTACACGAAGGACCACGAATGGCTGAAAACAGATGGAGAATCTGCCTATATCGGCATCACTGATTTTGCACAGCATGAGCTGGGCGATATCGTTTTTATTGAAGTGGAAACCGTAGGGGAAATCCTTGAAAAGCAGGAGTCGTTTGGAACCATTGAAGCAGTAAAAACCGTTTCCGACATGTTTATGCCGGTTGGCGGGGAAATCCTCGAATTCAATGAGGACCTGACCACCAAACCCGAGATCATCAATCAGGACCCCTACGAAAAAGGATGGGTTGTGAAGATCAAAATAAATAATCCGGATGAAGTGGCAGAACTTTTAGATCCTGAGCAATACAGGAAATTGATTCAGGGATAATTTATTCCATCCGATTGTCTGCCCCATCCCTGAAAACCTTTCTGAGGAACAATAGCCCGGCCATATTATGGGGGGCATTTATTGTCCTGCTTACGAGCCTTCCCGGTGATTTGCTGCCCGTCCTGCCGAAATTCGTCGACCTGCTGAAGCCCGACAAACTGGTTCATATTTTCATGTTTCTGGTATTTGTCTTCTTACTCCTTCATGGGTTTACACGAAAAGGAAACCCTTTACTGATTGAGCGGTATGCAGTTTTAACTGGGCTGGTCATTGCCATCACAATCGGAGGCATCACCGAACTTCTTCAGGGACTTGTGATTCCAATGCGTGTGGCTTCACCTTACGATTTTATTGCCAATGTGCTGGGATGCTTTTCAGGTTGGGGAGTCTTTGCTTTTATGAGAAAAAAGAAACCGGGATGGAAAAACAGTCCTCAGGGATGAAAAAAATCATAGACCGTTTTTCCTTTGGATTTTCCGATCACTTCCTGAAGCGCTTCCAGGGAAGCGAGTTTTATATTTTTTACCGATTTGAATTTCCAGAGTAATTTCTGATTGATGGAAAAACCGATTCCGGGTATTTCCGTTAACTGTGCCTTCATGGTGGCTTTTTCACGGCGGCGGCGGTGGTGCGTGATTCCAAAACGATGGGCTTCATCGCGCATTTGCTGAATGATCCTGAGTGATTCCGATTTTTTATCTAGATAAAGGGGAAGGGGATCATTGGGATAATAAATCTCTTCAAGCTTTTTGGCAATTCCAATGATGGTCATTTTTCCGGTAAGGCCAAGCTTTTCAAGACTTTTCAAGGCAGCTCCGAGTTGCCCCTTCCCACCATCCACCACGACCAGCTGGGGAAGAGGTTTTTTTTCTTCCATCAATCGTTTATAGCGACGGTGAATGATTTCTTCCATGCTGGCATAATCATCGGGACCTACCACCGTTTTAATATTGAAATGCCGGTACTCGCTTTTTTCAGGCCTTGCATTTTTAAAACAAACCATAGCCGCCACGGCACTGCTCCCCTGGATATTCGAATTATCGAAACATTCAATATGGACAGGTAATTCCTTCATGCGTAAATCCTTCATCATGGTATCAAGGATACGCCGGCTGCGGTGTTCAGGATCAACCAGTTCTTTCTGTTTTTCTTTTTCCAGCTGATAATATTTCACATTCCTTTGTGAAAGCTCCAGCAATTTCTTTTTATCTCCAATTTTCGGAACTGTCAGTGAAACACCCGGAACCGCATATTCCAGGGCAAAAGGGACAATAATTTCCGGCGACCCGCTGCTAAAACGCTGCCTGATCTCTGTAATGGCAATGGAAAGAAGTTCTTCCGGACTTTCATCCAGCTTTTTATGAAGTTCGATGGTATGAACCTGTATGATGGCTCCATTCATCACTTTCATGAAATTTACATAAGCTGAAAGCCCTTCAGAGATAATGGAAAATACATCCACGTCGTTGATGGATGGATTTACCACCGTGGACTTGCTTTGGTATTTATCCAGCAAGGCAAGTTTTTCTTTAACATAATGAGCCTTCTCGAATTCCAGGTTGGCGGCATATTCCATCATCAGATCCCGCAACTGACGAGCCACCATGGTGATATTCCCCCGGATGATCTCTTTTATAGCCGAAATTGACCGCTCATAATCCTCCGAAGACTGGTATCCTTCACAGGGGCCTTTGCAATTCCCGATATGGTATTCGAGGCAGACTTTAAATTTTCCTGCCCTGATATTTTTTTCAGTCAGATTCAGAGAACAATTTCGAAGGGGATACAGTTGACGGCTAAGTTCCAGAAGAGTATGCATGAGCCTAACATTCGCATACGGCCCGAAATAAACGGATTCATCGTGAACCACATTCCTGGTTGGAAAAATCCGCGGGAAAGCTTCTTTTTTAATACATATAAACGGAAAAGTCTTGTCATCTTTGAGCGCTACGTTGTAATGCGGCTGATATTTCTTGATCAGGTTATTTTCCAGCAACAGGGCATCCTGCTCCGTTTCAACCACGATATATTTTATATCGGCGATCTTCCTGACCAGCATCTGAACCTTTCCACTGATGGAATTTATTTTAGCAAAATAGGAGCTGACGCGCTTTTTCAGGTCCTTGGCTTTCCCAACGTAAATAATTCGGTTCCGCTCATCATAATACTGGTAAACCCCGGGTTTGTGGGGAAGATTTTTCACAATCGGCTCCAGGTGAGCAAAATATTTGTTCAGAGAACTGCTCATGAAGAAAGGATATGATTGACGCTCATCATTCAGGATTCTTTAATGAATTCAATATTTCCTGACAGAAAGTTCTGGCCAGCCGGAGATCATTATGATCCGGATGTCCCAGGGTTTCCTCCCGCATTCCGGCGAATCTTTCCAGAAGAGGCATTCTGCTATGGGCGAGCATGTCTGCAGTTTCTTTGCTGAGTTCTCCGCGGCAATGGAAAAATCCCGCAAGATTCGCTTTGTCTCCGGCCTTCCGGCATTTTTCAAGAATCCCATCCAGCATCATCCGCAATTCGGGATTGGAAGTATCCGGATCCATGGCATGGGTAACAAACAGTGCGACTTGATGTGCTTTTGTCAACCGCGAAAAAAACGGACGGGCAGGTTTTGGAACTCCAAACTGCCAGACCGGAAAACCGGCGAAAATCAGGTCAAATTCATCCAGGCTTTCCACTTCCTCCATTTTTACAATCAATTTTGGAGATGGCAGCATCTCAAAAATGACATCGGCAACTTTTTTGGTATTGCCTGATTGAGAATAATAAATAACAAGTATTTTCATAAGCTGGTTTACCTGTCAAAATTAGAAAATATCCCTTGCCGCTGAAGAATTGCCATGATTATTTCTGAATATGGATAATTTTTGGAACTTTGTTAAAAAACACCGATATGAAAAAGTTAATATTTTTTTCTTTGCTAAGCCTGGCATGGATTTTTTCTTTAAGCGAGGCTTCAGCCCAGTCGCTTGAATATAAAGTGTTGAAAACCATTCTGGTGGACGGCTCCGGATTTTGGGATTATCTCACTGTTGATAAACCTTCCCGGCAATTGTTTCTTTCACACGGAACGGTGGTGGATGTGCTTGACCTGAGATCCGAAAGAAAAGCCGGACAGATTCCCAATACCCCCGGGGTTCATGGCATTGCATTGGTGCATGAGTTGAATAAAGGATTTATCACCGCCGGACGCATTGACTCGGTGATCGTTTTTAACCTGAACACCCTGGAAGTAATGGATAAAATCCCAAGCGGGAAAAAACCGGACGCCATTATTTATGATCCTTTTTCCAAGCGGGTTTTTTCCTTTAACGGTACAGGACATTCCATTACTGCCATCGATGCTGGCTCAAATAATGTGCTGGGAACAATTGAATTATCAGGAAAACCTGAATATGCTGTATCTGACGGAAAGGGAAATATGTTTTGTAACATTGAAGATCAATCGACGGTGGTGAAGTTTAACCCGCTTACCCTGAAGGTAGAAGCTGAATGGCCCCTTACTCCCGGAGAAGCCCCAACCGGATTGGCGATTGACCTGAAGAACAACCGGCTTTTTTCGGCCTGCAGCGAATCAAGGCAGCTTGTCGTGATAGATGCTGCCAACGGCCAGGTCATAGCGACCCTGCCCATTGGCGAAGGATGTGACGGTGTAATTTTTGTGCCCCATGATCAGGATGTGATCACTTCCAACGGAGAAGGAACCCTGACCATCATTCATCAGAACAGCAGCAATGATTATAAGGTGATTAAAACCCTGGCGACCAGGAAAAATGCCCGGACCATCACTTATGATGAAGCCGCCGGAAAAATTTATCTGCCCTTTGCAGATGTTAAAACAGAGAACGGGAAACGAAGTATTGTTCCTGGTTCTTTCGGGATCGTGGTTGTGGGAAAATAATGAAGGTTAAGGGATCAGTTTCAGAAGCCTGAAAGCATCCATACAGATGGTTTTTCTTGCCGCAGAAAAATCGTTTATCTGATAAGGATCAACCGGCTCAATGAGCGTGGCTACAAAAAACACACTGAAATCCGTTTCCAGATATCCGACAAACCATCCGTAATTATTGCCATTCCGGATGGCCCAGCCGGTCTTCCCGCTGAGGATGTATTCCGGAGTCTTTTCGTTGATCATGATTGCTTTTACGTATTTCATTACGGAAGCTGAAAGCGGCAATTTTTCTTCATATAATCTTTTTACGAAATCCAGTTGTTGCCTGGGCGTGATGCGGGAATTACCTTCGAGCCAGAAGAGATCTATGTTTTCGGGATGTACCTCCATTTGTCCGTAATGGAGACGATCAAGATAAGCCTTCATGCGCACCGCATTTATTTTCCTGGCAACTTCCTGATAGCATGGAACACAGGAAACCCTGAATGCCTCCGTTAAAGTAAGATCCCGGTTCCATGAGGATATCCTTCGGGGAATCCCATCCCATTTAAAAATATAGTTGGAATCGATGGCTCCTGTTTCCAGGCCGATCAAGGTGTTTGCAATTTTAAAAGTGGAGGCTGGAAGATAACCGCTGTCCCAGATTGCCGGATTATATCCCAGTAAAATATTCTTTTCCCGGTCCAGGATCAAGAGGGTACCTTTCATGCCATATTTCCCGAAAACGGTTTGCAGTTCAGGGAATTCACGGATTTCCTGTTTTGTTTGTGAAAAAGAAGGATACGGTGCAAAGATCAGGAAACAAATGCACAGGAGTTTATTCATTTTCTTATTATTTTTACAAGGCTGAAAAAGAAAAGAAAAATACAAAATTTATAACAGGGTTCGAAATTAAAAACTTTTTTATGGCCATTCCAACATCCCGGACAAAAGATCCCGGAAAGATAAGCGTAGATATTGAAAAATGTAATGGTTGCGGAAAGTGCGTGAGTGTTTGCAGCGACCAGAGCCTGGAGCTTTTTGAAGGAAAAGCCCGGCATTCCGGGAGAGGGGTTTTCGGATGTATGGCCTGTGGGTTGTGTATGGCAGTATGCCCGGAGGATGCCATTCAGATACACGGGAGGTTTCTTTCACCTTCCGATATGTTCCCGCTGCCGGCCAGAGAGCAGGCCGCCTCTTTCGAATCGATGTTGAATCTGCTCCAACGGAGGCGCAGTATCCGGAACTTTAAAAATTTACCCGTGGAGCGTCAGTTGGTGGATCAGGTACTTGAAGCTTCCCTGACGGCTCCCATGGGAATCCCTCCTTCAGATGTTCATGTCCTGTTACTGGATTCCAAACAGAAGGTGCGTACCTTTGCAGAGGATTTTTGCCGTTACCTTGAAAAAGTCAAATGGATTTCCTCCTCCTGGTTTCTTGCCCTTATGAAGCCTGTATGGGGAAAAGAAACGGATGAACTGTTCAGGAATTTCATGAGACCCCTCATTGATAAATACATTACCGCCATGAAAGAAGGTGAAAATGTAGTGAATTATGATGCGCCGGTTGCCATGTACTTTTATGGCTCCCCATACAGCGATCCCGGCGATCCGATTATTGCAGCCACCTATGCCATGATAGCCGCCGAATCGCTGGGCCTGGGAACCTGCATGCTTGGAGCGGTTCACCCTTTCATTCAAAATGGAAAAGCAGCTAAAAAATTCAGGGAAAAACATGGAATACTTTGTAAAAGCCGGGAAGGAATTTTCCTGATCATGGGTTATCCTAAGGCTGAATTTCTCAAAGGAATAAGGCGGACCTTTGCTTCGGTAAACTGAAAACGCATAACCGGGGGCGAAACAACCGTCAGGTTGATCTCAATGCGTGGGAAATTCACTACCTTTTTAGAATCAATATAAATTACTTGGGGTAGATATTTGCATATTAAATCCTGATAATTTTATGCAGGTATATTCATATGCCTATAGGTGAATTAAAACAATGCCTTTTCAAGTTCGAATTTATCGAAAAATGAAGAAAATCAAGTAAATACAAATTAAATTTAAAAAAATGAAAATCAAAACAATCTCTGTTATAATCCTGTTACTGGGCGTTATTTCGCTTTTCTCTTCCTTCGGGGGAGATGAGAACACTGACTATCCATCCGGCGCTCCTGCCGGCTATACCGGATCGCCCGGCGACGGAATGGATTGCCATAATTGTCATGGAGGAGTCGCTTCCAACGTCGCGGGTTGGATTACTTCCGATGTCCCAACCCAGGGCTATACTGCCGGGACAACTTATACCATTACGGTTTCGGTATCCGGTTCCGGGAACAAAGGGTTTGAGGTTTCTCCCCAGAACGCTTCAGGAACTTTGCTGGGGACCCTGGTCGCAGGATCAGGCAGTCACCTTACCGGAAGCGGAAAGTATGTGACGCAAAGTAACCAGAGTTCATCAAATCCAAAGGTCTGGACTTTCCAGTGGATTGCACCTCCTGCTGGTACCGGAACCGTGACATTTTACGGGGCATTTTGCGTTTCAAAACCGGTCACAAAATTATCCACGCTCGTGGTGAATGAAAGTGTTTCTCCGCTTGCTGTCACCGTAACTGCTGTTCCGGGGACCATCTGCGTCAGCCAGTCATCCCAGCTTAATGTCCTCCCTTCAGGAGGAAGTGGCGCTTATACCTATGTTTGGACTTCCAATCCTTCCGGATTTAATTCTTCCGTTGCAAATCCCCTTGTTTCGCCTGCCCTAACAACCAAATACTATGCAAGCGTTTCTGACGGAGTCAGCACGGTGACAGATTCTGTTCAGGTTACGGTACATCTGAATGCCACGGCTTTTGCAGGCCATGATACCACTTATAGCCTGAATGTTTCCCAGATACCGCTTAATGGCGCTGCTTCCAATTATGCATCGGTGCTTTGGACCACTTCAGGTGACGGGACTTTCGATCATACCGGGATACTCAATACAGTGTATTCCCCGGGAACCAATGACAGGATCAGCCTGACATTTGACCTTACCCTGACTGCACAGGCTGCGTCTCCATGCACATCCAATGCTTCAGATGTGATTCACATCCTACTCGATCCTTCTTCCCAGACAGGTGAGATCGGAACACCGGTACGGTTTATTTTATATCCCAATCCGGCACACGGAACCCTGAATATTTCTTTTCAGGGAAGCGAAACCGCCCTTGCAGATCTGACTTTATTCGACCCTGCAGGGAAAATCGCCATCCGTCAGGCTAAAGTGAAGACCGGCAGCGGGTTAGTTTATGCGATGGAAGTTTCGGGTCTTGCCAGGGGAATCTATTTTCTTCAGGTGAAGACAGAGAATTCAAGCAGCATTCAAAAAGTAATTATAGAATAGACGATAAGGCTTTCAAGGGAATTTATAAGATAAGAAATCATTATTTCTCGATCCCGTTATCGAATTCGAACCTGGTTTCTTTGGCTTTCTTTTCCTTTTTACCGAGGGTAAACACAAATCCTGCGTAAAAGACGCAGCCGTCTCTGAGTCGTGTTGATTCCTGGACAAGGATTGGGGTGTTTATCGTACTCTTCATTTTCTGAGAATTAAAAAGGTCAGAAATGGTGGCTATAATGGAAATCTTTTTCTTCCAAAGATCCTGACGAAATCCCAGGTTGATCACCCATGAGGGTTCACGCATGCCTTGTGCAGTCAGGACCTGGCTACGATACTGGCCATTGAACTGAAAAAGTGTGGTTTTGGTAACGTTTACAGCAGCATTCAGTTTGGCATTCCATGAGAAAGTTGATTTATTGGAAGCATATCCGATATTGGATGCATCGATCTGGCTGTAAAAACTGGAAGCGCTGAAGTTAATATTGATGATTTTACCGATCTGCCAGGTCCCGCTGAGGTCGATTCCCGCCGACTGATCGGTTGCAAGATTATCATAGGTGGTTATCAATACCGAATCATTTAAGCTGGAGGTGACGGTTGTAAAACCATTTACCTTGTATCGGTAAAAAACAGTGGGGACCAGGGTTAGGTTTGTAAGTCTCAGGGAGTATCCAAATTCAACCGAATGAATGTCTTCAGGGTTCAGGTTTGGATTTCCGACACGGATATTCCGGGGGTCCCGGTATTCAGGTACGGGGTTCATATCTTCTCCATCAGGGCGGTTGACCCTTCGGCTGTAATTTAGCTGCCATTCATTCTTCCCGGAAGCAAGGCTCATGTGCAGGGTAGGGTAGAGGGCGAAATAATTGCTCTTAGTGGTAGTATCCAGTGAACGAAATTCCAGGTTCAGCATGGCTTCTTCGGCCCTCAGGCCTGCCATCATGCTGAATTTTCCCCATTCGCAGCTTAAAGTGGTAAAAACTGCGTGAACTGTTTGCCTGGCATAAAAACGATTTGTTTGCGAGCTGTCGTTGACCCATTGTCCAGTCTGGTAATCCCATTGTCCGACTTCCTGATCTTGTTGTGTAATTTGCATATTGCCTTCATAACCAGCTTCCAGACCCGCATCTTTCCAAAGAGGACGGTTGTAGTTGATCGAAAGATTGATGTTTTGTTCGCCGTTTACCTGCCTGGTTTGGGTTTTATCCTCCGGATATGTTGGAATGGAGTACACATTGGTATAGGTGTGGATTTCATTTTCAAGGTCGCGCTGGTACTCAAAATCAGCCCTCAGAACATGTTCGTCTTCTTTATTGAATACATGGTTAAAATTAGCTTTCAATCCGAGGCTGTTCTCATCTTCAAATCCGTTGTGATAACGAATAAATTGTTCGGTAGCCTGCATCATGGTATCCTGATAAAGATTCTCTGCATGGTCATCCCTTTTCACTTTTCTGAAATTAAAGGTCCCGGAAATGCCCGCTTCATCCATATCACTGATTGCCCAGTCGATTCCAATCTGGCCCAAGTGAGAGATCGGACGGGCAAATCCATTGGATACCTGAGCGAAATAAACAGAATTATGAATAATGGTATCGTTTGTTTGAGAACGGAGCGCACTGGTTCGCAACCGGTAATCCTGTCGGTATCCGTAACTTCCAAAAAGGTTGACTTTTTTATGGTTATAGTTTAGCTGAAGGTTTGCGTTAAACCGGCTCATGGCTCCCACGTTGGCCCCAAGGATGCTGTTGAACCCGGTTTTCTGTTCCTTTTTCAGGATGATGTTGATAATTCCTGCAGTTCCGTCGGGTTTGTATTTAGCGGATGGGTTGGTGATCACCTCTATTTTTTCGATCAGAGAGGCCGGCATCTGTAAAAGATTGGCGGAAGTCGCCATTACCGATGGGCGGCCATTGATGAGAATGGTCACATTACCTGAGCCACGGAGACTGATATTTCCATCCATATCCACCGAAATCGATGGAATGGTCTGAAGCATATCTGCTGCCGTTCCGGTTTGTGCCTGAATATCCTTCTGAACATTAAACACTTTCCGGTCTATTTTCGTGATCATCATGGATCGTTCACCTGAAATTGTTACTTCATCCATTGTGACAGAAGAAGAAACGAGTTTTAAAACACCGAGATCTGTTTTTGGTTTTTTACGATCGATCGAAATGTGACCGGAGAATTTTTTCTCGTATCCAATGAAACTATACTCAATGAAATAGTTCCCGAAAGGGATATTTTTAATCTGAAAGAAGCCGTTGCTGTCAGATACGGTGCCTGTGATCATCGAATCGGTTTTCATGACCCGCAGAATGATATTCGCATATTCAACAGGAGCATTGGTTTCCGAATCTTTTACCTGGCCTGAGATAGATCCTGGATAATGGGATTGAGCAGAAGCTGAAAGTGAAATGTTAAGAATCAGGAGTAAAAAAGAGAATGACCGGAGCATATTAAACAGCAAATCAGTGAAACAGAGAATGAGGAAATTTATTTTTTGGCAGTTTTCATGCCATCCCAACCTTGGGCGGAGAGGGGGACAGACTTCCCGTCCGGGGTAATCATGATTATTCCTTCTGAGGGTCCGGTCATATGACCGATAAAGGAAATTCCTTGTACATCTTTTAATTTTTCATAATCAGATTGCGCCACAGTGAATAGCAATTCATAATCTTCCCCTCCGCTGAGGGCTGCCACGCTTGGAATGATTTTAAACTCCATGGAGAGCTCCCTGGTTTGTGTTTCAATGGGAATTTTTCCTTCGAAAAGTTTGCATCCGACATCCGATTGCTTGCAGATATGCATGATTTCGGAAGCCAGTCCGTCGGAAATATCTATCATCGAACTGGGTCGTACCGCTGCAGCCTGCAAAAGTTTCCGGATATCGGTCCGGGCTTCCGGCTTGAGCTGCCGGCCTATCTGATAATCGTAACCGCTTAGTTCCGGTTGCATATCGGGATTCACCTGAAAGACTTTTTTTTCACGTTCCAGGATGAGCAATCCCAGATAAGCGCTTCCAAGATCACCGGTAACACAAAGCAGATCGCCGGGGTTCGCCCCACTGCGGTACGTGATTTCTTCTTTGGTTGCAGTTCCGATTATGGATACGGAAATCATCAGTCCCCGGGAACTTGAACTGGTATCCCCGCCAACCAGGTCCACCTGATATTTTTCACAGGCAAGCAGAAATCCCGCATAGAGTTCATCCAGTGCTTCTGCAGAAAACCGGCTGGAAACTGCAATTGACAAGGTCATTTGTTTTGGGATTCCGTTCATGGCGGCAATGTCTGAAATATTGACAACGGCTGCCTTGTATCCCAGGTGTTTGAAAGGCATGTAGCTGAGGTCAAAATGGATGCCTTCGATCAGAAGATCCGTTGAGAGCAGAATTAGCTGATCACCTGCTTTGATTACCGCTGCATCATCTCCGGCGCCTTTCAGGGTCTCCGGATGTTGTATCCTCACATTACGTGTAAGGCGGTCAATCAGACGGAACTCTCCGATTTCTGAAAGCGCTGTCAGTTTCGGTGATTTTCCGGAAGGCTTTGTGTCTTTTTTTTCAAACATGTCCTGAATCAGGTAACAGAATTCGCTGCAAAGGTACAAAGTTCCGTGGAAGGAGGTATCAAGTATTCAGTGATGAAGCAACCAAAATAAACTTTTTCAATGTCTTATGTTTCAGAATTAACTTTTCACTAATTTTAAAAAAAAATCGGAGGAACACCATGAAAAAACAAAAATTCATTTCCAGAGGCCATTTTGATTTTTATAAAACCACCATTTGGGTACTGTTGCTTTTTGCTGCATTTATCATCATCAGCTCCTGCAGAAAAAAAAGTGATCCCGACTGTAACTGCGCTTCACTGAACGACGGAGGGTTTGAAGTGATAAGCCACACAGAGCTGGATATACAAGACATTTCAGATCAGCTGATGGCTTTTCCGGACGATCCGAATCCGGATCATTTTGATTACCATGATTTTTATTTTGGAACCACACAGTTAGCCGGCGGCCAGGCCGGCGGAATTATGCCTTTTCTGATCGCGCATGATGCCGTAAGGTATAACTCAACTGACAATAAGGGGAATAAGATCCAGCTGACCGGTCTTCTAATCTACCCCTATTATTTTCCTCCTCTTGCCAAAGTTAATGCTCCGATAATTTCTGTCAATCATGGTACCCAGATATTGAAAAGACTTGCACCATCTAAATGGAAGAAAGCCGGATGGAAGGACTGGAAAGACTTTCCCGAAGTGGTTATTGCAGATATTATGGCATCCTGGTACGGATGGATCATCATTATGCCCGATTATCAGGGAATGGGGGATGACGTGGGGGAAAATCATCCGTACTGCGTCAACGACAGACTTGCAAACGCCACGGCCGACATGGTACAGTCAGCAATTGCCACCATGAGTTGTCACCCTTATGCAAAATGGAATGGCAAGACCTTCCTTTACGGGTTTTCGGAAGGCGGCTTTGTTACCATGGCTGCGGCCAGGGAGCTCGAAGCGAGGAATGTAAAACTGAATGGAGTGGTTTGTATGGACGGGCCTTACGACCTCTCGGGAACCATGCTTGATGTGATGCTGAGTGATAATCCTTTTCCGGTTCCTTATTTTCTTCCCATGCTGATGGTCGGTTATAATACCATGTATAAAAAGAATTTTGAATATGATCCCATGTTGAAAGCGCCATACAAAACAGATATCCCGCAATATACAACCGGGTTTTATGATGAAACGGTGGTAAATAGCAAAATGCCCTCCGATAAGATTCTTAAAAAGATCTTCACCGATGCTTTTATTGATTCGCTGAAGAACCACCAGAGCCAGCCTTTTAAAATAATCTATGAAAACAATGCTTATGTAAACTGGACCCCGAAATCGAAAATGCTCCTATGGCATTGTAAAAACGACGACTGTGTGCCTTTTGGCAACTTTACTGCCGCCAGGAACAGATTCACGGAAATCGGCCTGACCAATGTTGATTATGTGGAATGGCCCCCGGTCGAACTTAACCCGGATATGGGAACCATACATGTTACAGTGGCTCCCCGTGCATTCTATGAGGGTTCCAGATGGATTTATAATCTGACGAAATAGAAAATCCGACAGAAGGTTAAAAATAACATGAAAAGATATTTTCCTGTATTGTTAATGATTTTTCTTTTTTTTTCTGCCTGCGTCGGGAAAAAGAAAATTATTAATGACGGTGGTTTTCAGCATGGGTCCTATAGCAGTAAATTTCCTTCTGCCGAAGTTTCCGGCGAACTGGAAAGAATTACAAATACCGTCAAAAAAATCTATAGCGTAAGCTCTTACACCACTTATCAGTTTCGGCGCGATTCTAAAATTACCGGATACCAGCTTGCAAATGGTTCGTATAAAAAGGCGGCATGGGGAATTCTCTCAACCAACGAAACGGTTTCCGGAACCGCTACTGTGATCGCACACTCCGGTTCACGCTTTGCGCTGCTTACCTGTGCCCATATTATCAGTTCGCCTGATACCCTGATTACCTGGTTTGAAGCCCCGGCGGAAAATCCCGTAAAATACATCCAGAGTTTTTCAGTCAAGGAAAAGCAGGAAAACTGGGTCAGGGATCTTTCTCCCTGCGGACCTTTTACGGTTCTGGCTTCCGATATTAAGGAGGACATTGCAATTCTTGGTAAAAAATGTGAGGGCTTTACCGATACCCTTGAAGCATTTCCTTACCCGGCAGGTCATGCCAGAGCGCTGGGATGGGGTTCATTTGTATATGTTTTTGGCTTTCCGTTTGGAAATCAAATGATCACTTCAGGCATTGTAAGTCCTGTTCAAAAAAGGTCAAAGGGGGAGTTTTCCGTGGATGCCTTGCTAAACAAAGGATTCAGCGGGGGGATCATTATTGCCTTGCGGAATGGCGTCCCCGATTTTGAACTGGTTGGCATGGTAAAATCGGTAAATTCTTCCCGGGAAGAATTCCTGAAACCCAATCCCGAACGGAATGTCTCGCTCGACTGGCTGCCTTATGGCGGTGAGATATTCGTGGGGAAAAGCGAACTCGTTCAATACGGTTTGAATGCAACGGTTCCAATGGAGGCCATCGTTGATTTTTATAAAAGGAACCGGGTCATGTTGATGAATAATGGATTTAACCTCGACCACTTTTTCGGAATACCCTGATCATCATTAAAAATCAATCGTACTGATCCTCTTTCCTGGCGAAGAAGAATTGCACCAGCATCCCCCGGAATTAAGGATCCTGGGTCCAATAATTTCAATCTTGATAATTTAAACCGAAAAGAGGTATTCAAATACCTAAATTATCGTATCTTTGCCTGAAAATTTGTCATAGTTCTTTATTTGGTATAAAAAATGTATAGATTTGTTCTAAATTATTTTATTGATGGAATCCGAAACCAATAAGATCTTGGGTGAAGTTACCGGAACTGATTATAAGTATGGTTTTGTTTCGGATATTGAAACTGAATTTGCGCCAAGGGGCTTAACTGAAGACACGGTTCGATATATTTCCCTAAAAAAAAACGAACCTGAATTTTTACTTGAATTCCGGCTTAAAGCGTTTCGCCACTGGCTTACCATGACCCAGCCCCAATGGGCCCATCTTTCCATTGCCCCCATCGATTTTCAGGATATTATTTTTTACGCTGCCCCGAAAAGGAAAACCGAACTGAAGAGCCTTGAAGCGGTGGATCCGGAGTTGCTCGCTACTTTCAACAAACTCGGTATTTCCCTTGAAGAACAGAAAAAACTTTCAGGGGTGGCCGTGGATGCTGTCATTGACAGTGTTTCTGTGAAAACCACTTTTTCAGAGACCCTTTCAAAATACGGAATTATTTTCTGCTCTTTCAGCGACGCTGTTCAGAAACATCCTGAGCTTGTAAAACAGTACATGGGCTCAGTGGTGCCTTATACCGATAATTATTTTGCCGCTCTGAACTCAGCCGTTTTCAGTGATGGTTCTTTTTGTTATATCCCGAAGGGTGTTCGCTGCCCGGTGGAGTTATCTACTTATTTCCGGATCAATGCGGCCAATACCGGTCAGTTTGAGCGTACTTTAATTGTGGCCGAAGAAGGGGCCTATGTAAGTTATATGGAGGGTTGTACCGCCCCTCAGCGAGATGAGAACCAGCTTCATGCAGCCATTGTCGAAATTGTTGCCTTGAAGGATGCAGAAGTGAAATATTCAACGGTCCAGAATTGGTATCCCGGAGATAAAAACGGCATCGGTGGAATTTACAATTTCGTTACCAAACGCGGCATATGCAAGGGCAGCAATTCTAAGATCAGCTGGACCCAGGTGGAAACAGGTTCTGCGATCACCTGGAAATATCCAAGTTGTATCCTTTTAGGGGATCATTCAGTGGGTGAATTTTATTCGGTAGCAGTTACCAATAATCACCAGCAGGCCGATACCGGAACTAAAATGCTGCATCTCGGAAAAAATACGCGCAGTACCATCATCTCAAAAGGCATCTCAGCAGGGAAAAGCAATAATTCCTATCGCGGGCTGGTCCGTATTTCGAAAAATGCGGTCAATTCAAGGAATTACAGTCAGTGTGATTCCTTGTTGCTGGGTTCAGGCTGTGGGGCACACACTTTTCCTTACATTGAAGCAGGGAATAAATCTTCCATCGTGGAGCACGAAGCCACCACTTCCAAAATCAGTGAAGACCAGCTTTTTTATTGTCAGCAGCGGGGAATTGACATGGAAAGCGCCATTGGCCTTATTGTGAATGGTTATGCCAGAGAGGTGCTCAAACAGCTGCCGATGGAATTCGCGGTGGAAGCGCAGAAATTACTTTCTATTTCCCTTGAGGGAAGTGTTGGATAATTTGCGTATGATAAATTACAAATGAAAATGGAGTGTTGACCTATGTTATTATCTGTTAAAAATCTGCATGCTTCCATTCACGGAAAAGAAATTCTGAAAGGTGTGAACTTGGAAGTCGATCAAGGAGAAATTCATGCTATCATGGGCCCCAACGGAACCGGAAAAAGCACCCTGGCTTCTGTGATTGCCGGGCGCGAGGTCTTTGAAATTACCTCCGGAGAGATTCTTTACAAGGGGAAAGATCTTCAGAAATTATCCGTGGAAGAACGGGCCAGGGAAGGGATTTTTATGGGCTTTCAGTATCCGGTGGAGATACCCGGTGTGAGTATTACCAACTTTATGCGAACCGCCCTGAATGAAATCCGCAAATACAGCGGATTGGATGCCCTTTCTGGGGGAGAATTCCTGAAGTTAATGGAGGAAAAGAAAAAACTCGTGGAAATTACTTCCAATCTGACCAACAGATCGGTGAACGAAGGATTTTCGGGAGGGGAAAAGAAAAAGAACGAGATTTTTCAGATGGCGATCCTGGAACCCATGCTGGCCATTCTGGATGAAACCGATTCAGGGCTGGATATAGACGCCCTTCGGATTGTTGCCAATGGGGTAAATAAACTACGCAGACCCGATAACGCTTTTGTGGTCATTACCCACTACCAGCGTTTGCTCGATTATATCGTCCCCGACTTTGTGCATGTGCTGTTTGAAGGCAGAATTGTGAAATCGGGAGGAAAAGAGCTGGCATTTGAACTGGAAGAAAAAGGATATGATTGGATAAAAAAGGAACAGGAGGCGTGATGCAGATCCATCTGAAAGAAAGCATTACACGGGAAAGCATGATGGGTTTGTTCAAGGCAAACCGTTCTTCACTTTTTGCCGGCGACAGCCCGGAACTTTCGGAGATTCGTGAAAAAGCTTATCAATCTTTTCTTTTACTCGGCTTTCCGGATACAAAGATGGAATCGTGGCGTCATACCGATATCAGGGAAAGTCTGGCCAAAGAATATGATTATTATTTTCACCCTCCTGCCGATGTGGATGCGCAGAGAGTTTTCCGTTGCAATATTCCCCACTTGGATACCGCTATTATCGGACAGCTGAATGGATGGTATGTGTCGAAAGACGTACCCCTGATGGAACTTGGAAATGGAATGGTCATGGGGAGCCTGGCCGAGGCTAAAAAGAAATATCCTGCGCTGGTTGAAAAGTATTATGGAAGCATCGTCGACGACAGCAGTGAGGGTCTTACCGCCCTGAATACTGCCTTTGCCATGGACGGTGTGTTCATTTATGTGCCCGACGACGTGAAGAGTCCAAAACCGGTACAACTGATCAATGTCATTCATCATGACGAAAACATTTTCCTTCAATCAAGAAATCTTATTGTTGTGGGAAATAACGCCAGGCTTTCATTGGTTCATTGTGATGATTCATATAACCATCAGTCGAGTTTTTCAAATATTGTCACTGAAATCTCGGTAGGCGACCACGCTAGCCTGGATCATTATAAGTTACAGAACCTGAACAATGATACGACCCTCATCAGTTCGGTCTGCTTTCGGATGGGACCGTCAGCCAATCTGGAGTCGCATTACCTTTCTTTTAACGGAGGATTGCTTCGAAACAATATCCGGGTATTGTTCAATGGCCCCGGCGGCAATGCCAATATTTACGGACTTTATCTCATGGATCGCAAGCAACATATCGACAATCATATTTTTGTCGACCATGCTTTTCCCGAATGTACGAGTAATGAGACTTTCAAAGGCATTCTCGACGACCAGGCCCATGGCGTTTTTAACGGTCATGTTATGGTAAGGCGGAATGCCGTAAAAACCGATGCCCATCAGCGCAATAAAAACATTTTGCTTACCGACACGGCTAAAATCAATTCCAAACCTTTTCTGGAAATATACAATGACGATGTAAAATGCGCACATGGGTCCACGACCGGCCAACTGGATCAGGAATCCATGTTTTATCTTCGTCAGCGGGGCATCGGGGAAGAAAGTGCCCGCATGCTTCTCATGTATGCTTTTGCCGACGAAATTGTAGGAAAAATTGCCATTCCTCAGCTTCGGCAGCGTATTGAAGATATGGTTAAAAAACGCCTGCAGGGCGGACTTCAGATTTGCGAACAATGCGTGCTTCATTGCAGCACTCCTGAACATCCGATGGAATTTGACATTGACCTCTCAAAAATTTAAAGAGAAATGAATCCGAGCTTCCCCATTGAAAAAATAAGGTCAGATTTTCCCATACTCCATCAGCAGGTTTATAAGCGTCCGCTGGTCTATTTCGACAATGCTGCTTCTACCCAGAAGCCCAGGCAGGTGATTGATGCGATCGATCATTATTATGAGCATGACAACTGCAATATTCATCGCGGGGTTCATTACCTCAGCGTCAAGGCTACAGAAGCGTATGAAGAAACAAGGAAAGAGGTCAGGGAGTTTATCAATGCCGGGAGCACAAACGAAATCATCTTTACCAAAGGAGCTACCGAGTCGCTGAACCTTGTTGCCTCTTCTTTTGGGAGGCGCTACCTCCGGTCAGGAGATGAGGTGATTTCGACCATCATGGAGCATCATTCCAATTTCGTTCCCTGGCAACAGATATGTCTTGAACGCGGAGCCAGGTTCAGGGTTGCAGGCATCCGGGAGAACGGAGCGCTGAATCTGGACGAACTGAAATCCATGATCAGTGAAAAAACACGTCTCATAGCCCTGACCCATGTTTCCAATGTGCTCGGAACCATCAATCCCGTCAAGGAGATTATTGAGCTCGCGCATGCATATCAAATTCCCGTTTTAATTGACGGGGCTCAGGGTGTTTCCCACCTGCAGGTGGATGTTCAGGATATGGATTGTGATTTTTATTGTTTTTCCGGCCATAAGATGTATGCACCGATGGGAGTAGGAGTTTTGTACGGCAAAGAAAAATTCCTCGAAGAATTGCCCCCCTATCAGCTGGGAGGAGAAATGATAAAAGATGTTTATATTGACCATACCGTATTTAACGAATTGCCTTTCAAATTTGAAGCCGGCACTCCCAATGTGGAAGGAGTGATGGGGCTTCGTGCGGCCATCCGGTACCTGAAAGAACTGGGAATGAATAACATTGCGGTTTATGAAGCAGATCTTCTAAAATATGCCGAACAGAAACTATCCCTGGTTGAAGGCATGCGTTTTTATGGAAGCGGGCCTGATAAAGCCAGTCTTATTTCCTTTCAGGTCGGGGATATTCATCCTTACGATGCAGGGACCATTATGGATAAAATGGGCATTGCCGTGCGCACCGGTCACCACTGTGCCATGCCCCTGATGGATTACCTTAAAATTCCGGGAACGGTAAGGGCATCCTTTGCATTCTATAATACTGAAGAAGAAATTGACCGCCTTTATGAGGCCATCCTGATGGTAATAAAAATGTTCAAATAATGACGATTAAAGAATCTGAAAAACAAATTATGGACCAGTTTGCCTCTTTCGACGACTGGCTTGATAAATACAACCTGATCGTGGAAATGGGAAAATCACTTCCCCTGATCGATGAGAAGTATAAAACCGATCAGTTTATTATCTCGGGCTGTCAGTCGAAAGTATGGCTGCATGCAGTATATCATGATGGACGAATAATATTTACTGCCGACAGCGATGCGATCATCACCAAGGGAATTGTAAACCTGCTGATCCAGGTGCTTTCAAACCAGACACCCGATGATATCCTGAACGAAAAGCTGGAATTCATTGAAGATATCGGTCTGAAGGAGCATTTATCACCAACCCGCAGCAACGGACTCAGCAGCATGATCAAACAAATGAAGTTGTATGCATTCGTGTTTAAAGCAAAAATGGAAAAGGAATAACAGATGACCACACCCCCGCATCCCCTCGAACATAAAGTGATCGCCGCGCTTAAAACGGTATTCGACCCCGAAATACCGGTCAATATCTATGACCTCGGTCTTATTTACAATCTTCAGATCAGTGATGATACCAGCGATGTTAATATCCTGATGACCCTGACATCGCCCAATTGTCCGGTGGCGGAAGATATGCCCGGCCAGGTTCAGGATGCGGTACGTTCAGTGGAGGGCGTTGGCAAGGTAAATGTAGCGTTGACTTTTGAGCCTCCCTGGGATAAGGACCGGTTAACGGAAGATGCTTTGCTTGAACTTGGCCTTCTATAGTTTTTATTCGTAAATTTGCATCCCGTTTTCAGGGAATACCATGTCGCCAGCATACGGTCCTTTATTAGCTCAGATAAACCTCCCCTCCGATCTTAAAAAATTGAAGCCGGAAGAGCTCCCACAGCTTTGCCAGGAGATCCGTCATTTCATCATCGAAGTGATGTCGGAAAACCCGGGCCATCTCGGGGCCAGTCTGGGAGCCGTGGAACTGGCAGTAGCCCTGCATTATGTATTTGAAGCCCCGTTCGATAAAATTATCTGGGATGTGGGGCACCAGGCCTACGCACATAAAATTCTTACCGGCCGTAAAGAAAAGTTTTCGAGTATCCGTACCTTTAAAGGAATAAGCGGATTTCCCAAAATGTCGGAAAGCGAATATGATGCTTTTGGCGTAGGTCATTCTTCCACTTCCATTTCTGCAGCACTTGGAATGGGGATTGCCGCAAAACTCGGCGGTGAAAAAAATCGCCAGCATGTGGCCATCATAGGGGATGGCGCCATGACCGGGGGAATGGCGATGGAAGCCCTGAACAATGCCGGAATCTCGAATGCCAACCTGCTGGTAATTCTCAATGATAACCAGATCGCCATCGATAAAAATGTCGGGGCAATCAAAGATTATCTGGCTGATATTGTCACCTCCAGAACTTATAACAGATTCCGGGATAAGATCTGGTTATTGATGGGAGGGGGGACCAAGTACGGGAAAAATTCCCGGGCTATTGTCAAACAGCTCGGGAATGCCCTGAAGGGAACTTTCCTGAAACGAAGCAACCTTTTCGAAGCATTTAATTTCCGGTATTTTGGGTTGGTCGATGGCAATGACGTCATCCGTTTGGTGAATTTGCTGAATGATGTGAAAAATATTCAGGGCCCCAGGCTACTGCACGTACATACCGTGAAAGGGAAAGGTTTTGAAAAGGCTGAAAAGGATCAGACGGGGTACCATGCCCCGGGAACTTTCGATAAGAATACCGGAACCCTTCGTGAAGATAAATGCCATGGACTTGCCCCGAAATTTCAGACTGTTTTCGGAAGGACGATCATTGAGCTGGCTGAAAAGAATCCTAAAATAGTTGGGATAACGCCCGCCATGTCGACCGGATGCTCCCTTAACCTGATGATGAATAAAATGCCGGAGCGGACTTTTGATGTGGGTATCGCGGAACAGCATGCCGTGACATTTTCTGCCGGAATGGCTACTTCCGGATATGTGCCCTTTTGCAATATTTATTCAACTTTTATGCAAAGGGCTTATGACCAGATCATACACGATGTGGCCCTGCAAAAATTACATGTGGTTTTTTGCTTAGATCGCGGAGGTTTGGTAGGTGAAGACGGGGCAACCCATCACGGCGCCTATGATCTGGCTTATCTGCGTTGTATTCCCAATTTAATCATTGCTTCACCCCTGAATGAGCAGGAATTGAGGAATATGATGTTTACGGCCCAGCTTGAAAATATGGGACCCTTTGCCATCCGTTACCCAAAAGGGAGAGGCGTGATGCCTCAATGGAAAACACCCATGGAAGCGCTTGCGGTGGGGAAAGGCCGCCTGCTCAGGGAAGGAAGAGATGCCGCTATCATCAGTATCGGAACAATAGGGAATGAAGCGCTGCAGGCCTGCAATGAACTTGAAAAATCCGGCTTTTCTGTAGCAGTTTACGACCTGAGATTCCTGAAACCAATCGACGAGGATTTACTTCATGAGGTTTTCAAAAAGTTTTCTCATATTGTTACCATAGAAGACGGTACGGTCATCGGAGGTATGGGAAGTGCCTTGCTGGAATTCATGGCAGATCATCATTATACTGCAAAAATAAAACGATTGGGAATCCCGGATAGGTTTATCGAACAAGGCTCTGTTCCTGAATTATTTTCCGAATGCGGGTACGACAAAGAAGGAATTATCCGTTCTGTTTCTTCTTTCCTGCAAAATGGCTCAGGATAAATAAAAATCCAACCAGTATAAACGGAAAGTTGATCATCATTACGATACCCAGGCTCATCCCTACCGAGTGATTCATCCCGTAATTCATCATATATATAAAAGGGAGAAAGCCAAGTCCGACCGCTGCCAGGATGATCCCTCCGATGAGTTCCCATTTCCAGGCGACGATCAGAAAAATTATCAGGATATAAGTCGGGATCAGGTGAATGAGAAAGCCTCCGATCTGTTGCCCAAGGCTTAAACCGGGAGCAAAAGAATCGAGGGCGAACATGCTCACAAAAAGAATGGCCAGAATACACAGGATTCTGGGTGTCCAGAATAAAATTTTGGTCATATTCGTTTTTTTACAATTTTCCAGGATTCTGTGATTAGAAAACTTTCCTCCATGTAAGCAACCATCTGAATAAACTTCTTCATAGGAACTGTGAATGAAAGGATGTCAGGTGGCACACAGGGTCTGGCAGACACATCGAACATACCCAGCACTGCTTTGGGACTGTCTTTCTCGTTTTCAAAATAAGGATGATAAACGATGGATGCGCAACCGGAGCCGAAAGGCGTAATGACTCCCTGTCCATCTACCTGATCGAAATTGGCAAGGGTGAACAGGGCGGAAAGAACATCGGGTTTGGCAAAAAATATAAGCGCGATGGGATCTTCCCCGGGAGTCAGCTGGTCAAATCGTTTAAATACGATAAATCTTCCCCTTGCAGGGATACAATTTACATTGGTCATGATCTCCTTCACCATATCGGGAGTGCGTATATATCGCTCACCCTCCATTTTTCCGGGAATGCCGGTCGACAAAAAATATTCGAAACCGGGTCTCATTTGATCGGAATATCCAAGGTATCGTCTTGCTCCGCCACAAGCCAGTGAATTCACATTCCATGCAAGGGCGGTTCCATTTCTGACAATGGCCAGCTCGCATACAATGCAGCTTCTCCCTTTCGGAAGGTTTGCACGGTTTACATCCCCGGGATCATCCGTATAAAAAAATCCAATGGGCAATTCACTTTCACCAAAATAGCGCTCCCATTTTTTTAAAAAATCAAGTTTCAGTTTTTGATCCATAAGCTGTCGTCTAAGAACCGCCCATCAGAACAGGGGCGGAGTGCCTGATTAATAACTTGAAATTGCCGGCATCTGCCCGTTATATTGTTTATCGGTGGTCAGCCTCAGCATGAAATCTGCAACGTCTGCCCTCGGAATTTTACCGGAGAGGGGAATTCCGTTTGTGATCTTGTATTTACCGGTTCTGGGTGCATCCGTAAGTCTCACAGGTCGTATAAGGACCCAGTCGGCCTTGCTTTCCTGAATAATTTTCATCTGCCTGATTTTATCATCAAAAATATGTTTCAGAAAGACGGGTACAATGATTTTTCTGAACCAGAAACCGGCATCATTACCAAGAATTCCGGCGGATGACATACAAATCAGCCGGGTAACCTGACTAGCTTCCATGGCGCGCAGGATATTTACGGTTCCTTCAGAAAGGATAGTCCCGGGTTTATTTTTATCCATACCCAGGGTACAAATGACAACTTCCTGACCGGCAACAGCCTGTTCGACTTTTTCATAATCCATGATGTCGCCCTGTATAATGGTGATATGCGGGTGATGAATGGTTACCCTGGAAGCCTGGCGTGAAAAAGCGGTTACGTCATGGCCCTTGTTGAGTGCCTGGAAAACAGTCAGGATACCCGTTTTACCGCTTGCGCCAAAAACAGCAATTTTCATTGGAATCTTTTTCCCGGCCAAGGTACAATTTTTTTACTTTTATCGAAAAATTTCCCTTGCCCCTCGAAAAGCTTTTTCGTAAAAAAACCATTCCGCATATTCTTTCGGATGCAGCTTCAGGAGAACCTTCAGGTCTGAAAAAGAATCTCAATGTTTATGATCTCACAGGACTGGGTATTGCAGCCGTGATCGGTGCGGGTATATTCAGTACGATCGGAAATGCAGCTGCCAGCGGAGGGCCGGCAGTTTCCCTGCTTTTTCTTTTCACCGCGGTTGCCTGTGGATTTTCAGCCTTGTGTTATGCACAGTTTGCTTCGGTCATTCCAATCAGCGGTAGTGCTTATACATATGCTTATGCAAGTTTTGGAGAACTTATCGCCTGGATCATTGGCTGGGATCTGATTATGGAATATGCAATCGGTAATATCGCCGTAGCCATTTCCTGGTCGGATTATTTCAGCGGACTGATGAGCGGGATAGGTCTTCATATTCCTGATTATTTTTGTGTGGATTACCTGAGTGCTTCCAGGGGGTATCATCAGGTGCTGATAGAACTGGCTAAAGGGAATAGTCTTTCAGATTTAACACGGGGCTTACAGGAGGCCTATCTGGCATGGCAAAATGCACCCATGATTGCCGGTATCCGGCTGATTGCCGATATTCCCGCTTTTTCAATTGTCGTTATTATTTCAGTCCTTGTTTATATTGGCATTTATGAAACCAAGGTAGCTAGTAATACCATGGTCTTGCTGAAAATTTCCATTCTGTTGCTGATCATCATTGTCGGAGCGTTTTATATCAACACCGCGAACTGGCATCCTTTCAACCCAAACGGGATTTCCGGAGTTTTGAAAGGCGTTTCAGGCGTGTTTTTCGCCTATATCGGTTTTGATGCCATTTCAACAACGGCCGAAGAATGCCGAAATCCCAGGAGGGACCTGCCCCGTGCCATTATTTTTGCCTTGATCATCACCACGGTCCTGTATATCCTGATCAGCCTGGTTCTTACCGGAATGGTTCATTTCAGCGAACTGGGCGTAGGAGATCCGCTCGCTTTTGCATTTCAGAAACTTCACCTTACGAAACTTTCCGGGATTATTGCCGTCAGTGCGGTGATTGCCATGGCAAGCGTATTGCTGGTCTTTCAGGTCGGACAACCCAGGATATGGATGAGTATGAGCCGCGATGGATTATTACCAAAAGCGTTTTCACGGATTCATCCCCGATTCAACACCCCTGCGTTTGCAACGGTGGTGGCTTGCTTTCTGGTTGCCATTCCTTCCCTTTTTTTAAACCTTACAGAAGTGACCGACCTGACCAGCATAGGTACTCTTTTCGCATTTATTCTGGTTTCAGGAGGAGTCTTGGTTCTGGATAACGGGCATTCCGGGAAAGAAGATTCTGAAATTGGTGGCGGGTTCAGGGTGCCTTACCTGAACAGCAGGTATTTCCTTCCATTGATCTGGACCGCCGTTTTTACCATTCTTTATTTTTGGACCCCTGCAGATTTTGGCAAATTATTATACAATTTTCCGCAAACCGGGTCCGGCTTTCTTAAAATCATTCGTGATGAATTCCCGATCCTGATATTCATCATGGCAGCCATTGCCATGACATTTTTTGCTATACGGAACCAGCTTTCCCTGATTCCCGTCCTGGGCCTCCTCACAAATTTTTATCTCATGGCCCAGCTGGGCGTTACAAACTGGATGCGTTTCCTCGTGTGGCTTCTGATTGGACTGGCTATCTATATTCTCTACAGCCGTAAGCACAGTAAATTAAAAAACAAGGAATCATGAACCATGATGAGTTATACATTATTTCACCATTTTAAAATATACCATGTCATTAACTGAAATTATTCTGATTATTATCGCCGGAATCCTGGTCGGATTTATCAACACCCTTTCCGGAGGGGGTTCGGTGATCAGCCTTTCTCTTCTCATACTGCTTGGATTACCCGCCAATATTGCGAATGGTACCAACCGGATCAGTATTTTTTTTCAGACTTTTTCTTCAGTCGGAAGTTTTACACGACAGAAAATGTTTGATTCCTTGCGACCCGTCTGGCTGAGTATTCCTGCTACAGCCGGGGCTGTTATTGGAGCATATCTTGCCGTTGATGTTAACGAAAAGGTCATAGAAATTGCCATCGCCATTGCAATGGGGGTGATGATGTTTTTTCTTTTCTACAAACCAGATAAATGGATGAAGGAAAATAAAACCTTGCTGGAAAAACCACTTCGCTGGTGGCAGTTCCTGGTTTTCTTCCTGATTGGTTTTTATGGAGGATTTATACAGGTCGGGGTGGGGTATTTTTTATTGATGGCGCTTATGCTTGGGATTGGTTATGACTTGGTAAAAGCCAATGCGGTTAAAAACCTGATCGTATTCTTTTATGCCATTTTCGCACTTCTGGTATTTATCATCGATGGGAAGGTAAATTACCTTTATGGCCTTATTTTGTCGGCCGGAAGTATTATCGGCGCCCTCCTGGCATCCTACCTGGCTGTGAAAAAAGGGGGAGGCTTCATCAGGGTAGTCATATTGATATCGGTTATTCTCACGCTCTTGCAGATAACGGGACTGGTTAATTTTACCGCCTTAATAAAAGGTATTTTATAAACGTAAATCATGAAAAATTTTAAAAAAACCATATTGCTCAGTTTTCTTCTGCAGAGCTTAACCGTCACTTCGCTTTCTGCCCAGCAATGGGTGCTGGTTATCCATGGCGGGGCAGGCGGTCCTCCGAAGGGAAGTCTTTCCGCAGAGGCGGAAAAGCAATTTTCAATGAAGCTTGAAGAAGCACTCCATCGGGGTTCCGGCATCCTTAAGGAAGGCGGAAACAGTCTGGAGGCGGTTACAGCAGTCGTCCGTTTCATGGAAGATTGTCCCTTGTTCAATGCCGGAAAAGGTGCGGTGCTGGATATCGATGGAATGGCTGAATTAGACGCTTCCCTGATGGATGGAAATACCGGACTTGCCGGAGCCGTGGCAGGTGTGACCATAATTAAGAACCCTATTCTTGCGGCGAAGGCTGTAATGGAAAAGACGAAACATGTATTGCTGATCGGCAGCGGGGCAGAACAATTTTCAAAGACGCAGGGACTGGAAATAGTTGATCCTTCGTATTTCATTACCAGGGAAAGGAAAGATGCCTGGCAAAAGCTTCAGGATAATATCCATGGAACAGTCGGAGCAGTTGCGCTTGACCGGAATGGGAATCTTGCTGCAGCTACCTCCACCGGCGGAATGATGAATAAAATGAAAGGAAGGGTGGGGGATACCCCTTTAATTGGTGCAGGAACTTATGCTTCCAATTCCAGTTGTGCTGTTTCGTGCACGGGACATGGGGAATTCTTTATCCGTAACCTGGTTGCATATGATGTTTCTGCACTGATGTTGTATAAAGGGATGAGCCTGCAGGAAGCGGCTGACTTTGAAATATTCCAGAAGCTGAAACCAATGGGTGCGGATGGGGGGCTGATCGCGGTCGACAAGGACGGACAGATCGCAATGCCATTTAATACCAATGCCATGTTCCGGGCTTATATCAGATCGGAAGGAACAGAAGCCGTTTTGATTTATAATTGATTGTCGCGAATCCTTCGTACCTTTGCGTGTCCTTGTTCGGTTTTTATATTCCTTGAATCACGATTTATTTTGCAATCAAGAAGACCTGATTTTATGAAGATAAACGGCATGTCTGTTTTTATTTATTCAAGCAAATGGAAAATTGCTGATTGGCGGGACATTTGATCAGTTCAACGGAATTCGCGGCAAGCGGATCGCAAGACTTATTTGTAAGTGAGGGTTTAATAAGAAAGGAAAATATTGAAATTTACTGAATTTGGTTTTCATTCACAATTGATTGAAGGGATCTCTGCCCTGGGATATGAAAATGCTACACCCATACAGGATCAGGCAATCCCCGTGATCATGTCAGGGAAAGACCTGATTGCTTCAGCCCAGACCGGCACCGGGAAAACAGCGGCTTTTCTTCTTCCCATTATTCATAGGATTATTTCTGAAGCGGGTGATGGTCGCATCAAAGCATTGGTCATTGTTCCAACAAGGGAACTGGCCGTACAGATAGACCAGCATATGGAAGGGCTTTCTTATTTTACACCGGCCAGTTCCATTGCCGTTTACGGAGGCACCGACGGAGCTTCTTTTTCCCGTGAAAAGCAGGCATTAATGCAGGGTGCCGGTGTGGTCATCTGTACCCCCGGACGGATGATTGCCCACCTGAACATGGGGTATGTTGATTTTTCGGGTTTGCAATATCTGATTTTGGATGAAGCGGACCGCATGCTCGATATGGGCTTTTATGATGACATCCTTAAAATTATTTCCCACCTGCCTTCCATACGGCAGAATCTGCTGTTTTCAGCTACCATGCCCGTGGAGATAAGAAACCTGGCAAAAAAGATACTGAAAAATCCGGTTGAAATAAGCATTGCCATGTCGAAGCCGGCAGAAAGAATTCTGCAATTGGCTTACGTGGTATATGACAAGCAAAAAATCCCCCTGACAGGATACCTGTTACAAAATCAGAAGGACCGGATTATTCTGATTTTCTGTTCGACCAAAAGCAAGACCAGGGAAGTAAGTACCGCACTAAAAAAGGCGGGATTTGCAGCCGATGACATTTCTTCGGATCTGGATCAGCAAACCCGGGAAAAAGTACTGAGGAGTTTTAAAAACAGGGAAAGAAATATCCTGGTTGCCACGGATATTTTATCGAGGGGAATCGATGTGGAAGATATTGATATGGTTATCAATTTTGATGTTCCTCATGATGCGGAAGATTATATTCATCGCATTGGCCGTACTGCCAGGGCAGCAGCCAGCGGAGTGGCAATCACCTTTATCAATGAAAAGGAGCAGGGGAAATTCGGAGCCATTGAGAGCCTTTTAGAGAAGGAGGTGTATAAAGCGGTAGTTCCTGTCAACCTGGGCGAATCTCCGGTTTATAATCCACGGAAAAATAATGACCGTAAAAGTGGCTCGTTCAGGAAAAAGACATCCCCGAGGCGGTAAATCCAATGTTTTTTTAATTTTTTTTACTGCCCCTCCGGCCTTTTCTCTCATAGGAAAACAAGCTATGGAGGAAATTATGCAGATAACTATAATAAGAAAATTAGGATTTAATTAAAATTTAGCAGTATCTTTGCCGATATTTTTAAATTATATTATGAAAAATGGTAAAGTAAAGTTTTTTAATGAATCGAAAGGTTTTGGATTTATTAAAGAAGAAGGATCTGAAAAAGAACATTTTGTTCATGCTTCAGGACTTATCGATCAAATCCGCGAAGGCGATGATGTAACATTCGATCTTCAGGAAGGAAAAAAAGGATTAAACGCGGTTAATGTTAAGCGGGCATAGCCTGGAACACATTCCCGATAATGCTATTTAGCTTCACTTCGGTGAAGCTTTTTTTTTGCCCCGAAAGCGGATTACTGGTTCTCGTATTGCTGGATTTCATTATACACATATTCAATTGAAACCCCAGCCTGGCCGAACATCTCCTCCGATTCTTTTCCGTCGTGATATTTTCTTTCGCAAACCACCCGTATGATCCCGCAATTAATAATGAGCATGGCACAGGTGCGGCATGGCGTCATCCGGCAATACAAGGTAGAACCATCCAGTGAAATTCCAAGCCTGGCCGCCTGGCATATGGCATTTTGTTCAGCATGTACCGTTCGCATACAATGCTGTGTGATGTGATCGTCTTCATGTAAAACTTTTTTCATCAGGTGTCCTGCCTCATCACAATGAGGCAGGCCTCTCGGGGATCCCACGTATCCGGTAACGAGGATCTGTTTGTCGCGAACAATGACACAACCGCTTCTCCCCCGGTCGCAGGTTGCACGTTTCGCCACAGTTCCAGCTATTTCCATAAAATACTCATCCCAGGAAGGCCTGCTTTTTATATTTTCCATGTTGTTTAAAATATCAGGTACACTTGAAAACAAAAATAAATATTTCCTGTCAGGACCGGAGAAGAATTATTAAAAAATTATTCCATTTAGTAATTGATTTTTTCTATATTTTTGCATACATTTTTCTGAGCGGTAATTCAATATTAACCTTAAAAAATAAAAGATGATAAGAATGTTTTTTCTTTCTTTTGCCATTTTCTTTTTTGGCATTATGGGCTTACAGGCTCAGGATCAGCCGGCGCATCCGACAACCATTGGCACCGGTACTTTTTTAGGAATCAGCAAGCCTTTGCATGATCTTCCTGCCATGACACAGGCTGAATTTCAGCAGATGATGTCGAAAGCTGAAAGCCGTGAAAGAAATGAGGAACTTCGTTACCGTTCCTATCCTTTTGCTTCCACCGCATTGCCCAAAGGACCGGATCCGGTCTGGCAGCAAACCATGGGTTCAGGACAACAGCCTTCAGCTCCCATCGTCAACTTTAACGGACAGGATTCTCCATATTTTCCTCCCGACTGTAATGGCGTTGCAGGACCGAACCATTTTATGCAGACAATCAATTGTGTGTATGCTATTTATAATAAAACCGGAACCCTCGTGGCTGGTCCCACCAATATGAATCTTCTGTTTGGCAGCGTTCCCGGTTCCACTTATAACGATGGTGACCCTGTCATTCTTTATGATGAACAGGCTGACCGGTGGCTTGCTACCGAGTTTTCCATTTCAGGTTCAACTAATTATGTGATGATGGCCGTTTCCACTTCCAATGATCCGACCGGAACCTGGTATACTTATTCTTTCGTGGTAGCCAGCATGCCCGACTATCCAAAATTCAGTGTCTGGAGAGATGGTTATTATATGGGCGATAACAACAGCTCAGCAAAAGATACTTATGTTTTCGAGCGTTCCAAAATGCTCCTCGGCCAAACTGCCCAATTTGTGGGGTTTGATAATCCTTACAGACCTTCATCCTCAGATGGTTTCATGTGTGTTCCTCCGGTTGACAATGATGGCGCTTTTGCACCTACCGGTTCTCCGGGATTATACATTGCTTTTAATGATGATGCTTTCGGAGGCGGGTCCGATCAATTATGGATCTATGAATTGACTGTGAACTGGACGACCCCAACTTCTTCAACGTTTGTACGCGCGCAGCAATTATCTGTCCCTGCTTTCGATAGTAATTTCGGATCGGGCTGGGATAATATTCCCCAACCCGGAACAACCCGTAAACTGGATGCCATTCCACAGGTCATTATGAATGTACCCCAATACCGGAATTTTGGGACCTATCAGACCATCGTATGCTGCCATACCGTTGATGTTGACGGAACAGACCATGCCGGTATCCGTTGGTATGAATTAAGGAGGACTACCGGAACATGGTCTCTCAGACAGTCCGGAACGTATGCACCGGATGCTGCCAACCGCTGGATGGGAAGTATCATGCTCAACGGAGGAGGAAGGATCGGACTCGGGTATTCCGTTTCAAGTTCCACCGTCTATCCTGGCATCCGGTATTGCGGACAGAGCGCCAGCGCATATAACACTGGTGCAGGAGTGATGGATATACCGGAAGATGTTATTCAGACCGGAGCTTATTCTCAGACTGCCTATAATCGTTGGGGAGATTATTCCCTCTTATCCGTTGATCCTACTGATGATCAGACCTTCTGGTTCACTTCTCAATATATTGGAACCGGAGCAGCCCGTAAGACTAAAATCGCATCGTTTAAGTTTGCAAATAATCCGACGGTTACCACTCAGGATGCTACAGCCGTAACTTCCAATACAGCGACCATTAATGGAAAAGTTAATCCCAATGGACTTTCCACCAACTATAATTTTGAATGGGGCCCCACGGTCTCTTACGGAAGTTCAACCACAGTAACCGCTGCCGGATCAGGCACAAGCGATGTAACTGTATTTGCAAACCTCAACGGTCTTACCGGTGGTACCACTTATCATTTCAGGTTAACCGCAGTGAACAGCGATGGCAATACCAATGGTAGCGATAAAGCATTTACACCGGGAGCAGCTGCCGTGACAACCACGGCAGCTTCAGGCATTACAGCCACCACTGCCACCTCTGGCGGAAATGTCACCCTCGATGGAGGCTCTGCTGTAACTGCCAGGGGCGTATGCTGGAGCACAACAGTAAATCCTGTTGTTACAGGAAACCATACCACCGATGGAGCAGGGCTTGGTACGTTTGTCAGTTCACTGACAAGTTTGACCGCCAACACCCTCTATCATATCAGGGCCTATGCAACAAATACCAATGGAACTTTTTACGGGGACGACCTTCAATTTACTTCTTCCTGCGGAATTATTTCAGCCCTGCCCTACAACGAAGGTTTCGAGGGAAGCGCCACCCGTCCGAATTGCTGGACGGAGGAAAATTCAAATCCTGCCTGGCAGTTCGGCGCCGGTAATGGCGGGTCAAATCCGGCAACAGCCCATACAGGCGTGCGTGATGCTTATTTGAAAGATAACACCGCTGCATCCAACCTGAACAAATTGATTACACCCGTATTTAACCTGACCGGTTATACCAACGTTCAACTGACTTTCTGGCTTTTCATGCAGAAATGGGTAAATGACCAGGATGAACTCACCGTTTACTATCGTACCAGCGCTACCGGGAGTTGGATCTCTTTGCAGAATTACAATACCAGCATCACAACATGGACACAGCAAACGATATCGCTCACTACCACTTCTGCTGAGTTTCAGTTGGCTTTTGAAGGAAATGCTAAATATGGATATGGCGTTTGCATTGATGATATTCAGATTACCGGGTCCTCTGCGGTGCCTCTAACCGTTCTGCCTGCCAATCAGAATGTAACACCACCTGCTGGAACCACGAGTTTTTCAGTTACCTGTCCGGTTGCCTGGACTGCAACAAGCAATGCGATTTCATGGTGTACGGTTACTCCTTCAGGAACCGGAAACGGTACCATCACTGCTACTTATACCCAAAACACCCTGACTACACCAAGGGTTGCAAATGTTACCGTTACGGCTTCCGGGGCTCCAACACAGGTCGTAACGGTTACCCAGGCAGGGATAACCCCAACGCTGTCAGTTTCGCCCCCGAATCAGAATGTTACCGCTATTGCCGGGACTACCAATTTTACGGTTACGTCCAATACCACCTGGACTGTTGTTAGCGATATGACCTGGTGTACACCCACTGCTTCCGGATCTGGAAACGGGACCATTACAGCCAACTATACGGAAAACCCGACGACCACCCCAAGGGTGGCCACCCTTTCGGTTACCGTTACCGGACTGCCGGTACAAACCGTCACGGTGACACAAGCCGGTTCTGCCCCGACGCTCGCAGTTACACCTGCCAATCAGAATGTGACTGCCCCCGCCGGAGCCACGAATTTTGCAGTGATCTCCAATACAAGCTGGACGGTTTCAAGCAATTCCAGCTGGTGTGTGCCGACGCCTTCCGGATCTGGCAATGGAACCATTGATGCGACCTATACCGAAAACACTTCCACGAGCCCCAGGGTTGCAACCCTTACGGTTACCGTTACAGGTTTATCTCCTCAAACAGTTACCGTTACCCAGGCAGGAGCCGCCCTGACGCTTTCCGTTTCCCCGCAAAACCAGAATGTTTCTGCATCTGCAGGAAGTACGAGCTTCGATGTGACTTCAAATTCCTCCTGGACGGTTGCCAGTAATATGACATGGTGTACTCCTACTTCATCCGGCTCCGGAAATGGGACCATCTCTGCGGTATATACTGAAAACACCAGCGTGGGATCCCGGATCGCAACCCTTACAGTCACTGTTTCAGGTTTATCACCCGTTGAAGTTACGGTGACCCAGGCTGGCACTGCTCCGACTCTGGTCGTTCAGCCACCCAACAGAGATGTGACATCTGCTTCAGGAACTACCAATTTCACTGTGACATCAAATTCAGACTGGATTGCTTCAAGCGATGCCACCTGGTGTACGGTGACTTCTTCAGGTACCGGAAACGGAACCATCGTTGCAAATTATTCTGCAAATCCGGATAACTCCCAGCGTATTGCAAATGTCCTGGTCACTGTTTCAGGATTAACACCTGTGGGCGTAACAGTAACACAGGCTCCGCTTGTATCAATCGACGAACTTTCTTCCGGCGGGATCAGGATATATCCAAACCCTGCCAGAGGAATATTCAATATTGTTCCTGAAGGTGGAAGCAGCACGTCAATGAAGATTACCGTGCAGGATCTGAATGGGAAAATTATTGCAAACAAAGCCTTCAAAGGCAGCAATGAATACCAGCTGGATCTTTCAGGTGCTCCTGAAGGTTGCTATAATATAATCATTCATACGGATGATCAGGTCCTGGTACGGAAATTGGTAATTATTAAATAAACGCATATTAATTTTTTTCTGATGAGACTGAAAGTTTTTAACAGTTCAATAACATTTTTGTGCCTTTCTCTGATGTTTTTACCTGTTGAAAAGGGATTTTCAGTCACGGCAAATCCCCATCCGGTTGAATATATTCAACCGGATGGGAATGCCATCACTATTTTACTTCATGGAGATGAGTTCATTCATTGGGCTACCACTTTGGATGGATATACAATTATTTCCGCTGAAAACGGGAGTTATGAATATGCTGTCCTTCAGTTAGACGGGAAATTGACTTTTTCAGGGGTCCAGGCTCATAATGCCGGCGATAGAAATATCAATGAAGTTGCTTTCCTCAGAAATATCAAGCCTGGCTTATTTTTCGGTCAGGCTCAATTGGAGGAAATGAAACAGTTGCTTAAAAACAACAGATCTCCAAATGCACCATTAATGGGGGGATTCCCCACTACCGGATCCAGAAAACTGCTGATGATCCTCGCCAATTTTTCCAATACCACCACAACTTATAACCAGACAAATTTCAGTAATTACATGAACCAGGTCAATTACAGTGGAACAGGCAGTTTCAAGGATTATTACCTCGAAGTATCCTATGGATTATTGACGGTTACCACCACGGTTACTGTTTGGGTTATGGTACCCCATGTTCACGATTATTACGGGCCTGGTAATAAATGGGGAGAATTTGCTTATGATGCGGTCGTTGCTGCAAATAACCAGGCGGATGTTAACTTTGCCGACTTTGATAATGACGAAGATGGAGTAGTGGACGGAGTCGCCATCATACACCAGGGACGCGGGCAGGAAGAATCAGGCAACCCAAATGATATATGGTCTCATAGCTGGTCGCTTTCCGCTGCAGGATATTCAGCGGCACAACGCACTTTTGATGGGGTTTTGGTGAATGCCTATACCACCATGCCCGAGAAAAACGGCGGTTCAATGGGTACAATTGGTGTGATGTGCCATGAATTCGGACATAATCTCGGAGCTCCCGATTTTTATGATACCGATTATGGAACGGGCGGTGAATATAACGGAACCGGCAACTGGGATCTGATGGCTGGTGGTTCCTGGAACGGGAACAGCGGAACAAAACCTGCCCATCCAAACGCCTGGGTCAAGAATTTCTTTACCTGGACGAATCCCCTCGTTCTTTCAGGCCAATCATCCCTTATACTCCGGAACGCCCAGCTTTATCCGGATGCAATCCGGTACGCCACCACCACCAATAATGAATATTTTTTATGTGAAAACAGGCAAAATGCGGGTTTTGATAGCGGATTACCAGGACATGGATTGATCATCTATCATGTAGATGGCGATTTTGTCGCTTCTCATTCCGGGTCTAATGACATCAATGCCACCCAACACCAGGGAATGTTCCCGGTAGCGGCAAACTCCCCCACTTCGAATGGGATCAATCCTTCATCATCCTCTCCCATTAATACCGGAGGCTGCCCCTTCCCTGGAACCACCGGAAAAAACACCTTCTCCGACATTTCTTTCCCCGATTCAAAATCATGGGCGGGAAATAATACCGGAAAACCCCTGATCAGCATTTCTGAAAACACGACTGACCAGGAGATCAGCCTTTGCTTCATTGTTTGTGCAACGCCTGATGACCCCAATATGTTTACGGCAACTCCGGCAGGATTTACCCAGATCAATCTCAACTGGAACCAAAATTCAAATGGGAACCCAGTTATGATAGCTTTTAGCATCAATGCCGACTTCGGAATCCCGGTCAATGGCAATTCATATGCTCCAGGGACTGTAATTTCAGGAGGCGGGACCGTGATATATAACGGATCGAACACTGCTTTCAACCATACAGGTATCCAGCCAAGCACCCATTACTATTATAAAGCATTTTCGGTGATGCCGGGCACCACTTATTCTTCGGGTGTACTGACGGATGCAACCACCCAATGCCAGGCTGTATCAGCCCTTCCTTTTAGCCAGGACTTTGAAGCCAGTTCAGATCTCCCCAGCTGCTGGTCGGAAGGTCCACCCAATCCTGCCTGGCAGTTTATTGAAGGAAATGGCAGCGGCGCAGGGTCAGGCCACCCGGCCAATGCCCATTCGGGTTTACGCAATGCCTGCCTGAAGGATGCAAGTTTGCTTGATAATCAAACCATGCTCATCAGCCCGGTTTTCAATTTGACCGGATATTCTGATGTTCAGCTTAAATTCTGGCTTTACATGGCAAAATGGGGAACCAAGCAAGATAAACTTACGGTCTTTTACCGGCTGACCACTTCCCAACCCTGGATAAAATTACAGGAATATGACCAGTCCTATTCAGAATGGACTGAAATGGCCCTGAGCTTTCCTGAAATTTCAAATGAATTCCAGTTTGCCCTGGAAGGAAATGCCCGAAATGGTTACGGAGTTTGTATTGATGATGTTCAGGTCATTGATGCCTCGTCTGTTTCCGTAAACAACCATGAACAGGATTTAATCCGGATATTTCCGAACCCGGGGAACGGTATATTTATGGTAGATCCCTTCCGGTTAGAAGATAAAAATCTGGATATCAAAATTATTGATTTTCAGGGAAGGCACCTCCCCCAAAAGATCAGTCGCATACAAAATCAATATAAAATTGAACTTTCTGATGTTCAAACAGGAATCTATTTAATAATAATCAGGACAGAAGACTTTATTCTGAAGCGGAAACTGGAAATCATCAAATAAATTTTTCACAAAATCCAAGGTTTAAATATGAAAAAGTACTTTCTTTTCGGCCTGACAATCCTCTTTGCCGGCCTCTTTTATTCTGGGTATACCCAGAATACCGTTCTGCATCCCACCATCGTTCAGCAGGCAGTATATGCTGATGTGACACCTCCTTTGAGTCAGATGAAGCTGATTCAGGTGCGTAAAGGAAAGAATGAAGCCGATCGCGAGGTCCCAAACAAAATCGGGATGAATGAATTTAATCACCCCCCTCTGCCTCCTTTCGCGCTGGGGCCTGACCCTGTCTGGCAAAGCCAGGATGGAACCTATTTTCCTGCCGTCAATGGTCCCATTCAGAATTTTGAAGGGATTACCAACCTTTCCGGTGTTTATCCACCTGACACCCAGGGCGATGTAAGCCTTGATAAATATATACAGGTGGTGAATCTCAATTTCGCAGTTTATTCCAAAACGGGAACCTTGCTTTTAGGCCCGGCCTCTCTGAGTACAATCTGGGCGGGCATTCCCGCTCCATGGAATGGCAGGAATGATGGGGACCCCGTTGTACTTTATGATCAGGCAGCCGGCAGATGGATGATAACGCAGTTTGCCCTTACCAGCAACTATTCTGTAAATGCTGAGCTGGTGGCTATATCCCAGACCAGTGACCCAACCGGTTCCTGGTACAGGTATGTTTTTCAAACGGGTAGTAAAATGCCCGATTATCCCAAGTTCGGGGTTTGGCCCGATGGATATTATATGTCGAGTAACCAGTTTATTAATAATGCAACAGCATGGGGTGGTGTGGGTGCCTATTGTTTCGAACGCTCCAAAATGCTGACAGGTGATGCAAGTGCCCGTATGGTTTATTTTGATCTGGGGGCATCTTCAAATCCTTCCAGTATGCTTCCCTCCGATTGGGATGGCACGGTTGCCCCTGTTGCAAACGAGCCCAATTATTTTACCTATTTTGATGATTGGTCTTCTCCTCCCAATGGCTATCTGAAGATCTGGCAATTTCATGTAGACTGGACCACCACGGCAAACTCTACTTTTGCGGAAACCACGGTGCTTACAACCGTTCCTTTTGATTCACAAATTTGTACCGCCACCAGGGGAAGGTGTATTAATCAGCCCAGTACGACCATTAAGCTGGAAGGCCTGACCGACCGGCTGATGTACAGGTTACAATATAGAAATTTCAACACTTACCGCAGTATGGTAACAAATCATACGGTGGATGTAGACGGCACCGGCCATGCGGGTATCCGCTGGTATGAACTCCGGAATACAGGCAGCGCCTGGACCATATATCAACAGGGAACCTATTCTCCCGATGCTTCACATCGTTGGGTTGGCAGTGTTGCCATGAATGGGAATGGAGATATAGCCCTGGGATATTCTGTTTCAGCAAGCACCGTCGTGTACCCGAGTATCCGTTATACCGGTCGGCGTGCGAGTGATCCTTTGGGGCAAATGACGGTGGCAGAACAGACGATTAAAGACGGAACAGGTTGTCAGACCGGAAGTTCCGCGCGGTGGGGCGATTACAGCGGCATGTCTGTGGATCCCACCGACGATCTTACTTTCTGGTTTACCACCGAATACATTCAAACAACCGGATCCGCTTCCTGGCAAACCCGGATTGCTTCGTTTAAATTCAGTAACAATCCTTCTGTTACAACCCTTGCAGCAAGCGGGGTTACTGGATCCGCTGCTACTTTGAACGGCAATATTAATCCCAATGGCCTGGCAAGTACCTATTATTTTGAATGGGGCACAACCCTTAGTTACGGGAATTCCACCACCATTACATCAGCCGGCTCAGGGACAAGCAATCTGCCGGTAAGTGCCGGCATCAGCGGACTTACTGCAGGCACTACCTATCATTACCGGTTAGTTGGGGTGAATGTGGATGGAACGACCTATGGGAATGACATGATCATTATTCCCGGCGCTGCTGCCGTTACTACCGCCACCACTTCCGGCCTAACCATGACAACAGCAACATCGGGAGGAAACGTATTGTATGATGGAGGTTTTGCGGTCACCGCCCGGGGCGTCTGCTGGAGTACCACCATTAATCCGGTTGCAACAGGGAATCATACCACCGATGGTTCCGGAACAGGCACCTTTACCAGTGCCATCGCAGGACTTACGGCAAATACAACATATCATGTTCGGGCATATGCAACAAATGTTAACGGAACTTTTTACGGGGATGATATTGGTTTCACTACACTTTGCGGGGTTTATTCTTTACCCTTCTCAGAAAGCTTTCCCGGAACTACCATTCCCGGTTGCTGGTCGCAGGTGGATAACCAGGGAAACGGACAAATATGGCAGTTTGGCGTAATCACCGGTCAATCGCCCAATCCGGCGCTGACAGGGAATTATGCATACCTCAACAGCGATGCTTATGGCTCAGGAAATTCACAGAATGCAGATTTACTGACTCCACTTTTAAATTTATCTGGTTATTCAACGGTTAACCTGCAGTTCAAACATTATTTCAAATCCTATTCCGGATCTTCCGGAACACTATCCTACAGTATAAACGGGGGTACAAGCTGGACCACCATCCAATCCTTTACCTCTACGTCTGCAACAAATCCTGTGACTTTCAACCAGGCCGTGAACGCCGTTGCCGGTCAGTCTCAGGTTAAATTCAAGTGGAATTATACCGGTTCTTTTGGCTGGTATTGGGGAATTGATGATATCCAGATTACCGGAACTTCCGCGGTTACCCTTTCTGTTTCACCATCCAATCAGAACGTAACTCCGCCAGCAGGAACCACGAGCTTCTCCGTTACCTGTCCTATTGCATGGACAGCGACAAGCAATTCGGTCACCTGGTGTACGGTAACCCCATCAGGTACGGGCAATGGTACCATAACCGCCACATATACACAGAACACAACCGTCAATCCCAGGGTAGCGAATATTACGGTCGCCGCGACCGGGGCCCCTACACAAGTTGTAACCGTCAGCCAATCAGGGTTGACGCCTACCCTTGCTGTTACCCCCCCGAATCAGAATGTAACAGCGGTAGTAGGAACCACCAATTTCACCGTGACTTCGAATACAAGCTGGACCGTTACAAGTGATATGTCATGGTGTACCCCTACTGCTTCCGGATCCGGAAACGGAACCATTGCGGCAAATTATACGGAAAACCCGGCAACAACTCCCCGTATTGCCACGCTGACTGTATCAGTGACCGGCTTGACTCCTCAAAATGTAACGGTAACCCAGGCCGGTGCAGCACCTACGCTTTCTGTTACTCCGTCAAATTATAATGTTAATTCCCCAGGTGGTTTTGCTACTTTCAACGTGACCTCCAATTCAAGCTGGACCGTTTCGAGTAACATGACCTGGTGCATTCCGACTCCGACATCCGGAAGCGGGAATGCTCCTTTTGATGCAATATATGAGGAAAACCCATTCGTTTATTCACGCATTGCTACCCTTACACTGACCGTTAGCGGTATTCCTCCGGTAACAGTCACTGTGACCCAGGCAGGCGCTTCTCCAACCCTGAGTGTGGCACCTCTAAACCAGAATGTTGCTGCCCCGGCCGGAAATACCATTTTCAATGTAATTTCCAATACTTTCTGGAGTGTCACAAGCGATGCCAGCTGGTGTACTGCTACTGCTTCGGGTTCTGGAAATGGCCCCATCACCGCTAACTTTACAGAAAATGTTTCAGTGATTCAACGCCTTGCTAATTTAACGGTAACTGTTTCCGGGTTAACTCCAATCATTGTTACGGTAACACAGGCTGGTGCAGCGCCTTTGCTGTCGGTCCAGCCTGATAACAGGGATGTGCCTTTCAATGCCGGAACGACTGATTTTGCGGTCGCTTCAAATACAAGCTGGACGGCAGTGAGCAATGCATCCTGGTGTACTGTAAGTGGTTCGGGAACTGGAAATGGAACCATTTTTGCAAATTACAGTTCAAATCCTACAAACAATGAACGTATTGCTACTGTCACCGTTTCTGTTAATGGACTATCATCAATTCCTGTTACAGTAACCCAGGCTCCCCTCGTTTCTGTTGATGAACTTTCTTCTGGTGGAATCAGGATCTATCCCAATCCGGCTCAGGGCATTTTCAAAATTGTGAGTGAGGATGGAAAGCTGATCCAGGAAATCCAGGTCATTGATCATAACGGAAAAGTCATTTTTTCCAGGATTGGCAATGGTGAGAAGGAATTCGAGTTCGACCTTTCTTCAGCTTCCCAGGGAGCTTATATGATAAAAATAACAAGGGATCATACTTTGTTAACCCGTAAGCTGATCATCTCAAAGTAAAATCAGGGATTGATTTGAAAGAGGACTTTTTCCACTTCCCGGAAAAGGTCCTCTTTTTTTTCGTCGTTGTTGAAAAGAAAGTCAGCCAGATTCCTGCATGCTCCAAGATTTTGTTTGTTGGGATCCGAAGCGCTCATTTCCCTTTGCTCGTTCTCAAGAAAAGTTTCATAAGAAATTCTGTCGGTTTCTGATCTCCTGAGCTGAATCCGCTGGTAGCGGGTTTCAGGTTTTGCATCCACGGCAAACAGGTAAAAATTACCTTTATTCCGCAGAGAGGATACTTCTCCGGGTGTACGTATGCTTTCGATGACACAGTTTTTCCCGCTTGCAGCAGCCCTGAGATAGAGCTGATCAGTAACAAAGGAGGAGCCGTATTTTGTTCTCAGGGTGTTGGCAAGGCTGAACATGCTGTCGCGGTTTTCCGGAAGGCCCTGCCTGCGGATTTCTTCAAGCAGGTAGTCGCGTACGGAAAAATGGATAAAACCTTTTCTCTCTTTCAGGTATTCGACAATGGTTCCTTTTCCGGCTCCCATGGTACCGGTAATGCCGATTATGATCATTATATTTTCCCTTTTTTAAGACGTTCAATCCATTTTTCAGCCGTAACCGGCCGGTATTGGTTAAGCCGGGCAAGCAACAGGTCCTCCTTTTCTTCAGTGATCAGGATATTCCTGTGCTCTGGCCTGAGAAATTTTTCCTCAACCGCATGATCCAGCATGGCCAAGAGGGGTGTAAAAAAATCTCTGATATTAAGTAATCCAACGGGCTTGTTAATGATGCCCAGCTGATTCCAGGTCAGCACCTCGAAAAGTTCATCCAAAGTCCCAAAAGCGCCGGGAAGAGCAATGAAAGCATCCGACAGATCGGCCATCATGGCTTTTCGTTCCTGCATGCCTTCAACGATATACATTTCAGTCAATCCGGTATGTGCAACTTCTTTTTCAACCAGCGACCTTGGCATTACGCCTGTCACTTTGCCTCCGGATGCAAGCATGGTATCCGCGAGAACACTCATCAGACCAACGTTGGCGCCACCATAAACGAGGGCGATGTTTTTCCTGAGAAAGAAATGTGCCAGACGGTTGGCAACTTCACCATATTCATTGCTTCCACCCATACTGGAGCCACAGAATACGCAAATTGTTTTAATCATTTAATTTTCTTTATTTTTGTTACCCAACGGATGTTCAAATTTACTCAGATTCTCTGACAGCATAATCTTATTCTCATGAATAACTTATACCCCCTGAAATTTAAACCGGTTTTCAAAGAAAAAATCTGGGGCGGACAGAAGATTAAAACCCGGATGGGACTTGACTTCTCTCCCCTACGGAATTGCGGTGAGGCCTGGGTGATATCCGGAGTGTCAGGTTCCCAGACTGTTGTCAGCAATGGATATCTAAAAGGAAATGAGCTGAATGATCTGGTCGAAGTATTCATGGATGACCTGGTGGGAGAAAAGATATTCGAAAAATTTAAAAATGAATTTCCCATTCTCGTAAAATTTATTGATGCCAATGATTATTTATCAATTCAGGTTCATCCAAATGATGAACTTGCAGCTAAACGCAAGCTGAACAGCGGGAAGTCGGAAATGTGGTATATCCTGGATGCCGATCCCGGAGCCTGTTTGTTTACCGGTTTTAACCGGGAAATGGACCGTAATCGCTATCAGGAATATTTGAAAAATAATCTTCTGGGGGAAATTTTAAACAAAGAAACTGCCAATCCCGGTGATGTTTTTTATATACCCTCCGGACGCATCCATGCCCTTGGCCCCGGGATATTACTCGCTGAGATTCAGCAAACCGCTGATACCACTTACCGGATTTATGACTGGGGCAGGCTGGATGATCAGGGAAAAAGCCGGGAATTGAATACGGAACTGGCTCTTGACGCCCTCGATTTCCACAGCTGTGATTCATACAGGACCCAATACCGGAAAGTCATTAATAAACCGGTAAACCTGATTGACACCCCGTTTTTTACATCCAATGTCCTTGATTTCAATAAACCGCTTGAAAAAGATTATACCTATCTGGATTCTTTCATTCTTTATGTTTGTGTGGAAGGTCGTGCTGAAATCAGGTTTCAATCGGATAAAATTAAAGTTCAGGCCGGAGAGACCGTTCTGATCCCGGCAGTAATTGAGGAAGTGTTTCTTATACCCGATCCAAATTGCAGGATTCTTGAAGTTTATATCGCCTGATTTTTTACATTTGTATGGTTTTTTACTTAACAGGAATATGAAAAGAATTTGTTTGCTGATCGCATTGGCATTAGCCGTTTATACCGGTTTTTCCCAGGAAAACGTAAATCCGTTTAAGAACAAGGTTCTCCCCAAAGTCACCATCAAAGATATCAAAGGCGACCCTTTTAAAACCGAAAACATTACCAATGATGGGAAACCTATCATCATCAGTTTCTGGGCTACCTGGTGTAAACCATGTATTAAAGAATTATCCGCCATCAATGATGTGTATGATCAATGGGTTAAGGAAACCGGAGTTAAACTGTACGCGGTTTCCTGTGATGACGCAAGGTCCACTCAACTGGTTGAACCCCTGGTAAACGGCAGGGCCTGGGAATATGTGGTGCTTCGTGATGTCAACGGGGACTTTAAACGCGCAATGAGTGTGGGGCCGATTCCACACACTTTCCTGATCAACGGGAAAGGGGAAATAGTTTGGCAGCACACTTCCTTTACTGAAGGAAGCGAGCTTGACCTGATCGAACTGGTCAGAAAGCTTAACCGGGGAGAAGATATTAAATAATCCAAAACAAAAGATTTTGAAAAAATTTACCAGCCTCTTAATCCGACTGGCTTTGCCATGTCTGTTATTGCCGATTGCTTCATCAGGCCAGGATATATTTAAAACCAGCAGCATCAGCGGAAACTTTCAAACAGATGCAGCCTATTACCTGACCGATTCAAAAATGGGGATTACAGATTCTACACTCGACGGGAAATATATCAGGATGAATGGATTCATGGAAGTGAATTACACCCTGGGGAACTTCACGGCCGGAATGAGATTCGAAGCTTACCTCCCGCCTCTCATAGGATATGACAAGCAGTATGATGGGTTAGGAGTCCCTTATTGGTATGCCCGTTATAAAACCGATAAGATTGATATTACGGCCGGAAACTTCTATGAACAATTCGGAAATGGAATGATGTTCAGAACCTATCAGGAATGGACCCTGGGATATGATAATTCACTTCGTGGCTTACGTGTAAAATTTATGCCGGTCAACGGGATCACTTTGAAAGGCGTATTCGGTGTGCAGCGGAATTACTGGATTCCGTACAAAGACAATAACAGGGGTATTGTAAAAGGATTCGATGCCGACTTTTATCTCAATGACATGTTCCCCGGATTATCAGGCTCAAAAGTAAAGTTTACCCTGGGAGGCAGCTTTGTCAGCGATTACCAGAAAGGAAAAACCACAAGTTTCGTGGAAAACCATAAACTGTACACCCTCCGACTTCCTGAAAACGTTGCAACCTACGGGGGACGTGTAAATCTGAATATAAGCGGATTCAATTTCTACACCGAATACGCTTATAAGATCAACGATCCTTCAGCCATGAATAATTATATCTATAAAAACGGAGATGCATTATTTACAAGTTTGTCGTATTCCACGAAAGGACTTGGTATCTCTTTAATGGCTAAAGGGATAGACAATATGAGCTATAAGTCTGACCGCACCGTCACCAACAATGCCCTCGACATCAACTATCTTCCTTCCGTGACAACAGAACATTCTTATGCCCTTGCAGCTATGTACCCTTATGCCACCCAGCCAACGGGAGAGTTCGGATTTTCGGGGACCCTGACCCTTAAAATTAAAAAAAATTCGAAGCTGGGCGGAAAAACAGGCATGAATATCAGTGCCAATTTCTCTCAGGTCAACGGAATTGCTAAAACGGCCCTGAACGATACAACCATTGTCGGACAGACCGGTACCCTGGGGTATAAATCCTCTTTCTTTAAAATCGGGAAAGAGGTCTATTATCAGGATGCCAATGTTGAAGTCACCAAAAAATTCGGAAAGAAATGGAAAGGCATTTTTGCCTATTACTACATCACTTATAATAAAGATGTGGTGGAAGGGCATAACCAGGAATATGGTACCATATACTCCAATACCGGGGTGGTTGACCTGACCTATAACATCACCAGGAAATATTCTTTGAGGGGAGAACTTCAGGGACTTTTTACAAAGCAGGACAAAGGTAACTGGCTGGCTGGTTTACTGGAACTTACCATTTCTCCCCAGTGGTTTTTCTCTGTTCAGGACCAATGGAATTTCGGAAATCAGGATGTTTCCCAGCAGCTTCATTATTTTCTTTTAAGTGCAGGTTTTATTCACAATACCACCCGGATTGCGTTATCATACGGAAGGCAACGCGAAGGTATTCTTTGTGTCGGCGGTGTATGCAGATATGTGCCCGCTTCTACCGGAATGACACTAACCATTACAAGCAGCTTTTAATACCCTTAATTCAGCAAGAAAATGAAAATATTAAACCCGATTTTTTTTCTTATTTTATTCATTGTGGCCTGGGGGCTACAGTCCTGTGATAAAGTTAAAGAGCCCTATGCTGAGATCAAACCAGCCGGCGGGGATACCAATTATCGTATGATACTGTTAGAGGATTATACAGGTCATAAATGTGTAAATTGTCCTGCTGCCGGAATACTGGCCCGCGACCTGGAAGAACTTTACAAAGGTCAGATCATGGTGATGGCAGTCCATGCCACCTGGTTCGCAACCCCTGATCAGACAGGCGATTTTACCGCCAATTACACTACCGAAGCCGGCAATACCTGGAGCAGCGAATTCCAGATTGAATCGGCACCCTATGGGTTGATCAACCGAAGGTATTATTCAGGGAGCCATATTTATCTTAATCCTAAATACTGGGGTAATGCTGTTCAGGATTTCGTGGAGCTTCCGAAAGTTGCCATCATGAGCATCAATAACGTGTATAATGATGCAACGAGATCACTCAGTACAAAAATTGAAACCAAATTTCTTGAGCAAACCCAGGGAACCATTAACCTGACTGTTTGTATTCTGGAAGACAGCATCGTTTCTCCCCAGAAAAATAACGACCCCCTGGTTGGATCGGTTCCGGTCATTTATCAATATGTTTATATGGACATGCTGAGGGGAAATGTTTCCGGCATCTGGGGGGATGAACTTACCACTTCGGTTATACCCAATACAGTGTATTCTAAATCTTATACTTTTCAAATGAATGAAGCCTGGGTAGCGCCGCACTGCTGGATCCTGGCCTTTATTTCAGATGCGAATACCCATGAGATTCTGCAGACGGTCAGAAAAAAAGTTGATCCCGATAATTACTGATCTGTCTATTTCTGAATAAGAATCTTTTTCGAGAAGGTCGAATGATTCCCTTGTATTTTCAGAAAATAAATTCCCGATGGGAATTGAGTAAGATTGATATTCCGGTGCAACGTTCCGTTCAGGTTAACCTGACTTTCCCCGTAAACAGGATTCCCGACCATGTCGAAAATCTGCAGGCTTACAAGATTGTCTTTATTTCCGATAAGATTCATCCTGAAGATCCCGTTACTTGGATTAGGGGCAATGGAACAGCTGATCCCGTTGTTCTGATCAGAAATCGAAGCAGGAAAATCCACACGGATATAAGCGGTTAAGATCAGGGTGTCTGAATACATTCCGTTTCCAGCTATCAGTTGAACGTCATAAACTCCGGCGGAGTCGTATTCAATGAGCGGATTCTGCTCAATGGAAGAAGAAGGATTTCCTCCAGGGAAATTCCATGCCCATGAATTTACTCCACCTGTAGACAGATCTGTATACATGATGTTTTCTCCCTTCACAATGGTGGTATCGGAAGCATCAAAGAGGGCAATAACAGGAAGCGCTGTAATAACCGGAACGTCGCTGAGATATGGAAAGTGATTAAAAGCAGTAACTACCAGGTGAAGGGTGTCGCCTTCATTGGCAAGCTCCGGGAAAGTCAGTTCAAAAGTACCGCCGGCAATCAACCCGGTTGCAAGGATGGTATCGCTCATGGAGGCTGTCACACGGGCTCCTTCAACAGGGCAATTCACGGTAAGAGAAGTCGTGCCCACATATAATGGTGTGTTATGGGTCACAAAGAGGGTGTCGGGGTTGGCAGTTCTGACTGCAAGGGAAGGATCGCCGAAAATGGTCCAGGTGTCTGACATATTATTGCCGTCCGATCCGTAGGAGTCCATCATTTTCATGCATCCATTCATGGAAAGTCCGCCAAAGGTCCGTTTGATATTCGTAGGATAGGTTTCGGCCAGTATTGCAACCATTTCATCCTGCCCTTCCATCGGAGAGTTCCAGCTCTGATTTATGGTTGAACCAAGAAATGCCAGCGCACCAATGGGCTGGCCGTCCTTTGTAGCCCTTAACCAGGCTTCTGCGAAGCAGGTACCGTTATTAAATTGTCCGTTCACACAGGCAACCGACCATATAAAGGGAAGTTTTCCCTGGTTGGTAAGGGCGTTTACATTGGAATTGCTGAATCCGGAAGTAACCCAGGATGTTTGCGCGCCATGTCCGCAATATACAATCAACCCCCCTCCGTTATTTACTTCTGTTGCAACTTTTGCAGGAGTCGGATTTCCGGGGGCATCATTTCCTCCCTGTGAACCATCAAAAAGTTCTGAATTCCAGGTATAAGTATAATTAAGAAGTTTTGTCTGCTGATTGCGGATATGTTGATAATCGTACTCATTATCATCTCCGGGCCCCTGGTCGGAACCGATGCCGATTACCGTCGTAAGCCAATTCCCGGCAGGCTGAGGATTCAACTCATAATCAATGGTACGCTGTACCTGGGTCTGGACCTGTGAAACATTTTCCGCAGAAAACCGCCCGATATACACTTCCGGATAATGATCATTCCCGGAAATATAACCGTATGCATTATCAGAAGGACCTCCCAGTCCGCCGCCCAGATTGGTTGGAATCTGTGGGGCATCTCCCACGAGCAGCACAAAACTCACTCCTGTTTCATTGTAATAATTGGCAATATAGGATTTGATGGCGCTTGAAGTGGTCCCGATGGTTGCCACATCCACCAGTTCAGTCGGATAGCCTGTGGCATTCTTCCAGTTGACATAAGGTTGAACGGCCTCCATAAACGGACCGTGACTGATTACCAGGATTCTGCCATATTCTCCCAAGGGAGTATAATCGGGCAAGTTAAAATTCAGAAAATGACGGGAATAAACAGGCTCAAACGAAGCGTTGATTTTCCTGGAAAGATCCTTCCTGTAAAACGGATTTATCCCTGGTTCGGCGGTTTTGTATAATTCAATGGTAAGATCATAGTAAACCCTGAGTTTCCGGCTGACCGGGTTATACTGAAAAGGATATGCGATCAGGGTTTGTCCTCTCAAATCCCTCACGATATACGGATCTCTCACTCCCGCAAGATTCCCCGGGAAAAATTGATCTGATTCATATGACTTTCCATAGGGATAAGGCAGGGAAGACGGATCCTGATCACGGGTAATCACGCCTTTCGAAGGGGCAAGAATGATATTTTCAAAATCCCTGAAACTTGATGAAAGTACCCGGTAATTCATTTCTGCAAGATCCGGAATGATAAGCGCAGTGGTCATCTTGGGCAAATCCGGGGCTCCTGCTTCCTGAATGGGTGTCGTGCCTTCAAGGGTAAGAATGCTTGCAGGGCCGCGGGGAGTCACAACATCCTTCAGATTGAACCCATTCAGTGAAAAATGAACTACGGAATGGTCCATGTCAGAAGATATCAGGCTGATCCGGGCTGGAGAGGGCATAGGGGAATTGATTTCCACCCAATTGGAACTGAAACCAGTCAGAGCCAGGAACAGAAAAACGAAGGATACCAGAATCTTTTTCATGATCAGTTGTTATGAATATTATTTAGATACCATTATTTTTTTAACCAGGTTGTAGGAGGGTGTCTGAATTTTGCAGAAATATAAGCCTGGTTTCAGGTCATTAATCTTGCTTTTCAGGGTATGTTTCCCGGCAGTTTCTGATGCCAGATTGAGAAGGCTTCGAATTTCTTTTCCCATTCCGTCAGACAAGGTGATCCGTATCTGGCCGGTTTCGTTCATCACAAAATCGATGTTAAGTTCGTAATTACAGGGATTTGGAAAAACAGAAAAATAATGGTTCACAGGTTGATCCTCCGTAGCCGTAAAATAATATGGAATCGTATTGGAGTGCAGGGAAGTACAAACGAAGTTGGTGTCGGTGATTACATTATAATAATCACCACTTAAAACCGGGGTAAAAGAAGGGCCATTGGCAGAAGGGATCAGCTCTCCATAACGGTACCATTGATTTCCCTCCGCAATGCTGGAAACCAGAGAATCGCCCTGAAGCAGGATGACCGGGGTTTCAGGACGTTCATTTACGGCTATACTGCTCGGGCTGGAAGTCACGCTGTGAACGCCATCATTGACGGTAACCGTGTAGGCAATGCTTTCACCCGGAAGGGAGATTGGATCAGCGATCGAAGCGTCATCCAGATAAGTGGAAGGTGTCCATTCATAAGTATAAGTTCCGGAACCTCCGCTCACCACAGCAGAGAGATGAACCGTGTCAAACTGACAAGCAGTATCGGTTGAAGATTCAACTAAAACGACAAAAGGAACAACCGGGATGCTGTCGATGACCGGTCGCCTGTTTTGTTTGGAAATGGAAATAAAGATTTGACTCACGTCGCTTACCGCCGAAAAAGAAAGATCAACGATTCCCGTTGAATCGGCGCATTTCGCACCAAGCAGGGTGGTATCATTGATCGAAAGGGCAACATAGGCCCAAGGTTCGGTTGTAACCGTCAGACTCGTTACTCCTTCTGCCACCATTTCCGGGTAAGAAGCGGAAATAACCGGGGGAACGGAAAAATAGATCATCAGAGAAGGATCTCCCATCAGGTTGTAAATTTCCCAGTAATATTTTTTATTGGAAGAGTTTGATTGCTCTACTGCCAGATTTCCTCCTACAAACATTTGACCCATGGTAAGGTACCACTTGGCGGGAGGTTCTCCGTGATCATGGAAAGTAACATCATAGGCGCCTAATTTCAGGGCGTTGTAGGGCGGATTAGTGGAAAGTGATTTATATCCCACTCCCCACCAATAATCTTCGTCCCATAATGAATTGTTTGAGGCACCTATGTATCCGATGGCACCCTTGTGTGGAGTACGTGTAATTTCCTCGCCGAAACATGTTTGTGTAAAAGTAGAAGTAACACAACAGTTTCCGATCATCAGAGGATATTTATGATCGTTTTGCAGGGCAGCAATATGACCGATATTGAAAGAAGGATCAGACCAGCCATCAACTCCTCCATGAGCGGTGTAATTTGCAAAGGCCACCCCATTGGAGACATTGCTCCTGATCTGTTGCGAATAGTTCTGTCCGACAGGCATTGGCTGAAGATAGGTGTGAGATAACAAGCCATGAGCAGAATTAAAATAATTGTTGGTGCCATAGTTGATCTGACCGTTACCATAAGTCAGGCCATTTCCGCCTGGATCATATCCGGCCACCATTACCACTTCGTTCAGGAATAAATCATCTGGAAAAAGATATTGTTCATATTCCAGTGTTTTATCAATGTATGCCTGAAGCTGAGTAAGATTGTTGGCAGAAAACCGTCCGTAAAATGCTTCGGGGATATTATCTCCGGTATATTCACAGTATCTGAGATCGGTAGGCTGTCCGCTGTTGGATGATGGAGGCACCTGGGCGACATCGCCTACTATCAGCACAAACGATTGGGGGTTCACGCCGGCTTCAGGATTGATATAAAGGTTACGCAAATAGTTTTTAATGGAAATAGCATTGTTGCCTACTGCCGGGTTATCGGTATATGCCTGGATCACTTTAAATCCTTTTTTAATTTTCCATTTTACAAAAGGCTGCAAAGCATCCTTGAACATGGGGGCTGCAACAATGACATAGGTTACCGGACTGTCTGTAATCACTGAATCGGCAGGTGGTGAATAATTCGGAAGCTGAGCATATAAATTACTGAAATACATGGAATTATATTTCTTTTTTAACTGATAAGTCGAACCCAGGTCTGCGTTTTTAAAAACAACCGTAGCTTCAATATTTTCGTAAATACGGATTGTTTTTGTAACGGGGTTATATTGTACAGGTGCAAGGTCAATCCTTCCCAGCCTGACAGAGCGCATAATTCCAACCGGACTTACCCTGACCAGGTTATTTCCCAGCCATTGATTGAGCCGGTAGGCGTTTTTATTTACAATAAAAGGGATTTTATCAGGGTCAGTTTCCGATTTGGACACCGAAGCCTGGGCTGGAATGATTGGAAATTCAATTCCCAGATCTGAAAGAAAATAATCCTTGTATTCCTGCTTTGTGATAATGATTTCAAAATCAGCCTGAAGCGGAATTTCAAACAACCTGCTGTATTCGGGAAGAGCGGGTTCTCCCACCTGGTTGCTTATTCCATAGTCCTCCACTTGAAGTTCGGTGAAAATTCCCTTTCGGGTAACCACATCCCTAAAAAACAAGGAAGAAATTTGACTTTTGAAGGAAAGCTGCAAATTGGAGTTGCCGGTATATTGTACCATGGTTTTTCCACTGTTCAGGGTAAATTCACCTGCAAACAAGGAAAAAGAGCATAACAAAATACCCATGTAAGTGAGTAAATTTCTTTTCATAAAGGACTATGTTTTGTGATTAAGGATTTGATTAATTGCCTCAAAAATACTAAAAAAAACCATGATAATAAAAAAGATGTTAGGTATTATGATGATTCAACCAGCCGGGTGTCAATTTTTCGTATGTTGTAGACCGTGTAGAATGCGGCAATGAATCCGATAAAGTTTACCGTCAGAAAAACATAAACAAAATCAGATATTTGCATATAAACCGGATATTTATCTACCACAAAAGTGCTGTCGGGGGCTCCCATCCGGATCAGACCGAACCTGATCTGAAGCCAGCAGATCAGTCCGCCAAGAATCAAACCGCTTACAGCTCCGCTGAGGGTGATCAGAAATCCCTCACTGAGAAAAATACGCCGGATGGTTTTTATTGTTGCACCAAGGCTTTGAAGAATCACGATGTCTTTTTTCTTGTCAAGAATCAGCATGGAAAGCGAACCCACCATGTTAAAAGTAGCGATGATCAGGATAAATGTAAGGATCAGGAAAATGGCCCATTTTTCCGATTTCATGATTTTAAAAAGTAATTCCTGTTGCTGAAAACGGTTTTTTACCAGAAACTTTTTTCCCAGGATGTTTTGAATGGTTTCCTGAACCTTTTTCGGATCAGCATATTTACTTAGGTTAATCTCCAATCCGGTGACCTGGTTGTCGTATTCCAAAAGCCGTTTGACAAAACGCAGGGGAAGCAATACATATTTGACGTCGTAATCCTGCTGGATAGAAAAAAAACCTGAAGGGAAAACAGGTTCATCGGTAAAAGCATTTTCCATACCGGTGGAGAACGAAGCGGTGCGCCGGGGGACAAAAACAGAAATGGGATGTAAGTAATCGTTCAGGTTGGCTCCAAGATAATAAGCAACGCCATAACCAAGTACCGCATAATCTTTATCTCCGTCCTCAAGGACGAATTTCCCCTCCGACATCATGGTATCTATGCCGCTCATCCTTGAAAATTCAGGACTGACCCCTTTGATGGTAACCACTGTTTGTTTGTCTTTGTAACGAAGCAAAGCGTTTTCTTCAATCACCTGGGTAAGCGAGACCACCCCGGGGATCTGGCGAATCTGTTCAAGCGGAATGAGAGGGAGGGTAAAGGTTTTTCCTTCCTTGACCGAAATTACCAGGTCGGGATTAAAGGAGCTGAAAAGAGAGATCACAAGCTTTTCAAATCCATTGAAAACGGAAAGAACAATAATCAGTGCCATGGTTCCAATCATCACACCAAGGACTGAAATACCGGAAATGATATTGATGATATGATGGGATTTCTTTGAAATGAGGTAACGCCGGGCTATATAAAGTGAAAAGTTCATCATTTCCAGGCTTTAACCAGAAGGCCGGTACCTTCGGCATGCAACATCCGGGTATCCAGAAAATTTAGCAGGTAAACAAATGGGTAAGTGATCAGATAGTAGAAAGGGAGTAGGATGAAGAAGGCTTTCGAGAAATTGATCATTTGGATGGGATATTTCATCGACAACCGCCATCCCATTTGCCCTGGTTTTCCATAAGTAAACCTGGCTTCAGTCCGGAAGAAACCTGCCCGCTTAAGTTTTTCCTGGATTTCAGTAATATTATAACCATCCCTTACATGTTCATCAATGAAAGATTCCTCTTTAGCATGCTCATGGACATCAGAACCTCCCTGATCTGATGGCGTGGAAATCATCAGCATACCACCCTGGGTAAGGGAATCGAAAAAGTTACGGAATACCAGCTCATCTTCATGAATATGTTCCATAACATCGACCGAAAGGATGAAATCGAATTTATCGAGTTTGGAAAACTTTGTCAGATCAGCTTTTTCAAACATCACATTGGAGCGATTTATGCCGGTAAAAAATGCGGTACAATCGGCAATTTGTTCATCTTTGACATCAACTGCATCCACAAACCATTTTGGGCTTAATCCCGACAGGAAATAAGTGTATTGTCCGAACCCGGAACCAGCATCCAGTATGGCAAAACGGGATTCCTTACTCAGCTTGCGCTCTGCAATCCAATACTTAATTTCCTTTTTCACATGCCATGCCCGAAGCAGTAAAAGATCCAGAAGAGAATAAAATATTTTCCGCAGGAATGGAGCACGGTTAAAAATGTTGCCCAGGCTCTTTTTTATCGGATCATATTGCATAAAAAACAGGCATTAGGTGACAGGGTAAAAAGGTAAAAAGGTGACAAGGTAACAAGGTAACAAGGTGACAAGGTGACAAGGTAACAAGGTAACAACGTGACAGGGTTATCTGGTAAATTATATTTACGAGTGATCCGATTTTCTAACTTTTCAACAACTGGTCAATATTATCAATATAATCCAAAGAATCGTCGAGTAAAAACTGCAGTTCTGGAATTATCCGCAATTGGTTATGGACGCGTTTCCCGAGATGATGTCTGATATCTCTGGTATGTTTCCGGATGGTATCGAGTAAGGCTTCCTTGTCTTTTGAGGCGAAAAGACTCAGGTGAATCCGGGCCAAGGAAAGATCGCTGGTTATGGAAGCTTTTGTAACTGTAACCAGAGCTCCGGCACAGAGTCCCTGAAATTCCTGTTGCAGAATGAGCCCGATCTCTTTCTGGATCAGGCGGGAAATTTTTTGCTGACGCGTGGATTCCATTCTGCAAATTTAGGAAATTCAGCGATCAGGTTCATATATAAATTTTATCTTTGCAGCAATGAATAACCTGGTCAAAGTTCTTCGCTATGCGATCCCATATTGGGGCAATGCCTCACTGAACATCCTTTTTAACATCCTTTCGGTCCTTTTTTCACTTGTTTCTTTTACCCTTTTTATTCCGGTCGTAGACATGCTTTTTCAGCGCACAAAACGCCCGGTTGCACCGCCTCCCCTGGATTTTACAAATTTGCATTCCATTACGGGTGATTCAGTCCGCGACAATTTCTATTATTTTTTCGGAAAGATGATCGATCTCTACGGCGAAAAAAGGATGCTTATTTTCATCGGTATTGCAGTTGTTTCCTTGTTTTTTCTTCGCAATCTTTTCCGGTACCTGGCCATGTTCTTTCTTGCAGAAGTCCGGAACGGCGTGGTAAAAGATATCCGTGCCAAACTCTATAACAAGATCCTGATCCTTCCTTTGTCCTATTACAATGAACAACGAAAAGGCGACATTATTTCCCGTATGACCACCGATGTCCAGGAAGTGGAATGGTCTATCATGAGTTCTCTTGAAATGATTTTCAGAGACCCCATCCAGATCCTTTTTTACCTGATTACCCTTTTTGTGATCAGTCCGACCCTGACGCTGTATGTGCTCATTATTCTGCCGGTCAGCGCTTTCTTTATCGGGCGTATCGGAAAGAGCCTGAAACGAAGTTCCGTGAAAGGCCAGAAACAAATGGGCGTTCTGCTTTCCATGATTGAAGAAACCATTTCGGGGTTGCGTATTATCAAGGCCTTTAATGCCATTGATTTTGCAGATAACCGCTTTCAGAAAACCAACCATGACTATTCAAGGCTGATGGTAAGTCTCTACCGGAAACGTGATCTGGCTTCTCCCCTCAGTGAATTTTTAGGCGCGGTGGTACTGACTGCCGTACTCTGGTACGGAGGACAACTTGTATTCACTCCCGGAAACCTTCTGAGCGCCTCTGTTTTTCTGGTATATCTGGTAATTTTTTCCCAGGTAATACCGCCTGCAAAATCCATTACCCAGGCCTTTTATAATATTCAGAAAGGCGCTGCCTCGGTGGAAAGAATTGAAAATGTGCTGAACGAGGCAGAGGTGATCATGGAAAAGCCGGATGCCATATCAAAAACTACTTTTCAATCGGAGATTGAGTACAGGGATGTGAGCTTTTCTTATGTTGAAGAACCTGTTCTTCGTTCCGTGAACCTGATTATTTCCAAAGGCCGCACCATTGCTTTGGTGGGGCCATCCGGAGGAGGAAAATCAACACTTGTGGATTTACTCCCCAGGTTTTATGACTGTGTGAAGGGTGAAATCAGGATTGACGGCACCCCCATACGTGATTTGAAAATCAGCGACCTCAGGGGACTCATGGGAATCGTTTCCCAGGAAACCATTCTGTTTAATGATACGGTTTTCAATAATATTGCCTTTGGCATGGATAAAGCCACGGAAGAGGAAGTGATATCGGCGGCCAGGGTAGCCAACGCGCATGAATTTATTGAAAAGATGCCTCAGGGCTACTACACCAATATTGGTGACCGGGGCGCTAAACTTTCAGGGGGACAAAGGCAGCGGTTGAGTATTGCAAGAGCTGTGCTCAAGAACCCACCCATCCTCATTCTCGACGAAGCAACTTCTGCCCTTGATACAGAATCTGAACGTCTGGTGCAGCAAGCCCTGGAAAATCTTATGAAAAACCGCACTTCGGTTGTGATCGCACACCGTCTTTCTACCATTCAGTTTGCCGATGAGATCATTGTGATGCAAAACGGGGAAGTGACCGAAAGAGGAACCCATATCCATCTTCTCGAAAAAAACGGAATCTACCGGAAATTGTATGAGCTGCAATCCTTTGTATAATCTCTTATGACCGAAAAAAATAAGGGGCGGCTGCTTTTATCAGTGGTTTACCTCATCGCCTTCAGTTTGGCATTTTATGTGAGTTCTGTCAGCGATTATTCAATTCTTGCCAAAGCTGCAGTTGCCGGGTCCATGGCCGTGGTTATTATTTTTCTTGGATCCCTGGATTTCAATAACTCCAGCGTTTTCGATCCATACTGGAGTGTGGCCCCCGTGCTTTTTACCGCCTATTTCTGGGTACTCGGGACAGGGCAGTGTTCCGGTTACTGGTCGCTTGTTTCCGGAGGATGGTCGGGCATTGAATTGGACCAGACTCTGTTCACCGAACATTGGTTTGATTTTACCCGGAAATTGTTTTTGTTGGTTTTGACTTTTATTTACGGAATGCGTCTGACATGGAATTTTCTCCGGGCATGGAAGGGATTGAAACATGAGGACTGGCGTTATGTTGATTTCCGGAAAAAATCGGGGAAAGCTTATTGGTTCGTCAGTTTTTTTGGAATTCATTTTTTTCCTGCCCTGATCGTTTTCGGGGGGAGTCTGTCAATCTGGGTGACGGTTTGCCAGGGAATCCAGCCATTTAATTTAATCGATATGGTTGCCATACTTCTGACTGGATTTGCGATCTGGTGGGAAGCGAAGGCCGACCGGCAGCTTCATCGCTATGTTTTACAAAACAGTGAAAAAGCTAAGACCATGGATCGTGGTTTATGGGCGCTGAGCCGGCATCCCAATTACTTTGGTGAAATCAGTTTCTGGTGGGGGTTGTATCTTTTCGCCCTGGCAGCGAATCCTGCGTTCTGGTGGGTAATCATCGGACCGGCTGCCATCACCCTCATGTTTGTTTTTATCAGTATTCCGATGATTGAGAAAAGGTTGCTGGTACGCAAAACCGATTACAAGGAATATTGCGAAAGAACTTCAATGTTGCTTCCTTTTCCTAGATCTCGGCCATCCTGATCAGGATCTCCTCCAGTTTCCTTTTCATTAATCGCGTCCTGCAATTAAAATCGTTGACGATCAGCGAGAAGATAAGTTTCTGACCGGATTCGGTATGCACATACCCCGCAAAACTTTTTACTTTCGAAATGGTTCCTGTTTTGGCACGGATACGGCCTTGTGCCACGGTCCCTTTCATGGCTTTATGGAGGGTTCCGCTGAGACCTGCCAGGGGAAGGGATTCATAGAATTGCTGGAAATAAGGTGAGCGTTGCATGATGTATAATGCATCTACCAATTGTTTCGGAGAAACGGCATCATTTCTTGAAAGACCGTTTCCATCGTAGAAATACATTCCCCGGGTATCTAACCCTTTGCTGTTCCAGAATTGTAAAATGGCCCTTGCACCCGAAGGAGTGGTTGCCTGGTTAAACACCTTCCCGCCTATTTTTCTCAGAATTTTGGATGCCCGCCAGTTCACGCTCATCTGATTGGTAATCGTGACTTCTGGGATGATATCTTTTCCCAGTATTTCAAGTGCGGCTCCCGTTACGAATAATTTCAGGGTTGAGGCGGGCATGAGCATCTTTCGGGGATGGTTTTCCGCTATCACCAGGGGGTCTTTTTCCGTGCAATCAATGATCATGTACCCGAGCTCAGCATCTTTCATACAGGGGTCTGCCTTCAGGATTTCAAGGTCTTCAAGAAGCGCTTTGAAGGAAATATTTTTTTCCTCCTGCCTCGATTGAAGGGTATTATTCGTCTTCTTTTCCTTTTCAGGTTGGTTCTCCTGGCAGGAAGGCAAAAAGAAAACTAAAATAACAGTGAAAAGAAAAGAGAATTTCATGAAAATTTTGAAGCGGATTTTTTTGCAAAGGTCGTAAAAATCGCCCTTGTTTTGTTTTTCACAAATATATTTTTTTTACCTTCGTTGTTTAGAATCAGATTAAATAGTTTTAAAAAATGATTAAAAAAGTGCTGGTTGCAAACCGCGGAGAGATCGCGGTCAGAATTATGCGTTCTTGCCGGGAGCTGGGTTTGATTACGGTTGGGGTGTTTTCCGAGGCCGATCGCAAAGCAATGCATGTCAGGTATGCGGATGAAGCATACTATATAGGTCTCTCCCCATCCCGTGAAAGTTATCTGAACATGGAAGCCATCCTGGATGTGGCAAAAAAATCAAATGCGGATGCCATCCATCCCGGCTATGGATTTTTATCGGAAAATGCCGTCTTTTCAGAGCGCTGTCAGCAGGAAGGCATCAAATTTATCGGCCCTTCGCCTTATGCCATTTCTACCATGGGCGACAAAATCACTGCAAGAAAAACCATGATTCATGCAGGAGTGCCTGTTGTTCCAGGGACAGAGGATAAAATTAACAGCGAATCCGAGGCACGCGAAATTATGACTCAGATCGGACTTCCGCTCATGATCAAAGCTTCGGCCGGAGGCGGAGGGAAGGGGATGCGTCTTGTGAAGAAAGCCGGTGAGCTGATTCCCATGTTCAGGATGGCCAAGTCGGAAGCGCTAAATGCTTTCGGGGATGATTCGGTTTATATTGAAAAATACATTGATTCTCCACATCACATCGAATTCCAGATCATGGCCGATCAGCATGGAAATGTGGTCCATTTATTTGAGCGTGAATGTTCTATTCAACGCCGTCACCAGAAAGTGATCGAAGAAACGCCTTCGCCTTTGTTAACGCCTGAACTTCGGATGGAAATGGGAAAAAAAGCGGTAGCTGCCGCCCGCGCCGTGGATTATGAGGGGGCAGGGACCATTGAATTTATCGTTTCGGATAAGCTTGATTATTATTTCCTGGAAATGAACACAAGGCTTCAGGTGGAACATCCGGTCACTGAAAGGGTTGTTGGGGTTGACCTTGTTAAGGAACAAATCAATATCGCAAATGGCTTTCCGCTTTCATTCAGCCAGGAAGAGCTTAAGCAGCATGGTCATGCAATCCAATGCCGTATCTATGCTGAAGATCCTGACAATAACTTCATGCCGAATCCCGGCGTGATCAAACATATTACCGAACCGCTTGGTTTGGGAGTCAGGTATGACGGATATGTATATGAAGGGTATGAAATTCCAATTTATTATGACCCAATGATTTCCAAACTGATCACCTGGGGAAAAACCCGGCCTGAAGCAATTGCAAGAATGCGCCGGGCGCTTTATGAATATAAGATTACCGGAGTAATTACATCCATAAAGTTTCTGGAAAGAATCATGGATACCCCTGGCTTTATGGATGGAAACTATAATACCCATTTCATCGAAGACAATATGGATCGTCTTTTTACTTCTAAGCTTTGCAGCACAGAATGTGAGGATATGGCCATGATCACTGCATTTATTGATTACCTGGATAAGCTGGAGCAGATACAACCTCCAAAATACACAGAGGAACTGGGATCAAACTGGAAAGATTTTGGTCGCAAACGGAATGTATTACGTTTATAAATTTTAACATGGCATACGAAATCAGTATTGAACACCGCACGGCAACCATTGATCTCCTGAACAGGGTAGGAACCAAAGCAACCATCTCTGTTGACGATATAACCTATGAGCTCGACATAGTGATGGTGGAGAAAGGAGTCTATTCTATCATTTACAACGGTCATTCCTATAACGTGGAACTGATAGAAGGGGAAAGCAGTAAAAAATACATTGTAAATACCCTCGTTAAGTCTTTTCTTACGGAAATCATTGATGCCGAATCAAAATATATTCATAGCAGGAACAAAGGCCTGGAAATGGAAGGCGACGACAGCATTGTATCTCCCATGCCGGGAAAAGTGGTTAAAATACACGTGAAACCCGGTGATGTGGTCACGGCCGGACAGACCCTTATTGTAGTCGAAGCCATGAAAATGCAAAGTGAATTTAAATCCACAGGCGAAAAAACCGTGGGAGAAATTCTGGTCAGTGAAGGGGATACGGTCAATGCACACCAGGTCATGATCAGGTTAATAAGCTGAAACTCATTGATTCATTTTAATTTGATTTATATCAGATCCTATGCAGACATTAGAAGAATCCTATCAAACTTTTGAAGAAAAAAACAAACAGGCTGAACTCGGAGGGGGTGTTGAGAAAATTTCGAAACAGCATAAATCCGGAAGGCAGACAGCCCGTGAAAGAATTCTTGCGTTGCTGGATGCGAGCACTTTTATTGAAATGGATAAACTGGTTACGCATCGCTGCAGTGATTTCGGAATGGAAAAAAACAAGGTCCTGGGTGATGGCATGATAACCGGCTATGGGAAGATCGATGGCCGTCTGGTTTTCGTTTTTGCCCAGGATTTCACAGTTTTTGGCGGGACCATGAGCAGGGCGAATGCCGACAAGGTCATTAAAATAATGGATATGGCGATGCGTATGGGCGCACCACTCATCGGGCTGAATGATTCCGGAGGAGCCAGGATCCAGGAAGGAGTGGAAAGTCTTGCCGGTTATGCCGATATTTTTTACCGGAATGTACTGGCTTCCGGAGTCGTTCCCCAGATCTCTGCAATCCTTGGCCCCTGCGCAGGAGGCGCCGTTTATTCTCCGGCTATTACCGATTTCATTTTTATGGTAAAGGAATCCAGTTACATGTTTGTTACCGGTCCTGAGGTCATTAAAACGGTAACCCATGAAGAAGTCACCATGGATGAACTGGGAGGAGCAATGACCCACAACGCTCGTAGCGGTGTGGCTCATTTTGCCGGAGAAAGCGATGAGCAGGTGTTGATGATGATCCGAGAATTGATGAGCTTTCTCCCTTCGAACAATATGGAAGATCCGCCAACCCAGCCTTGTACCGACGACATCATGCGCCAGGATGAAAAGCTTCAGGCCCTGGTCCCCGTCGATCCGAACAAGCCGTACGACATGAAGGAACTCATCACAACAATAGCCGACAATCACAATTTTTTTGAGGTTATGCCTCATTATGCGCCCAATATCATCATCGGGTTTGCCAGACTGGGCGGGAAGCCGGTTGGTATTGTCGCCAATCAGCCTGCCTTTCTCGCAGGAGTGCTCGATATTAATTCCTCCCTCAAAGGAGCCCGTTTCGTTCGTTTTTGCGATTGTTTCAACATTCCCCTGATCACTTTTGAAGATGTTCCGGGATTCCTTCCAGGGACAAATCAGGAATTTGGCGGAATCATCAAACACGGAGCAAAGCTGTTATACGCTTTTTGCGAAGCGACGGTGCCGAAAATAACGGTGATAACCCGGAAGGCGTACGGAGGAGCGTATTGTGTGATGTCAAGCAAACATATTGGAGGGGATATCAATTATGCCTTCCCCTCGGCAGAAATTGCCGTTATGGGACCTGAAGGCGCTGTCAATATTATCCATAAGGGGAAACTGAATGAAAATGACCGTGCAGAAGCTGTCGACAATTACCGGAAAACATTTGCCAGTCCTTATAAAGCGGCAGAACTGGGATATGTGGATGAAATCATTTACCCACGGCAAACCAGGCGAAAACTGATACAGGCGCTGGAACTCACACAAAATAAAAGTAAAACCAATCCGCCTAAAAAGCACGGAAATATTCCACTTTAATCATTCGTTATCTGCTGGATCAGGATTTCCAGTTTGGATTTCACATCCTGCTGGGAACAGTTGAAATTGTTGAGGATTATTGCAAAAGCAAGGGTTTTATGGTTCCTCGTTTCAACATATCCTGCCAGGCTCTTTATCCGCGACATGGTTCCCGTTTTTGCCCTGAGATTTCCTTCCGCTGAAGTGTTTTTAAACATTTTCCTCAGGGTACCGCTTACTCCGGCCAGAGGAAGTGAATTATAGAAGACACTGAAATACGGAGATTTTTGCATATGCTCCAGGACAAAAACCAGTTGACGGGCCGTGATGGCATTATACCTGGAAATGCCGCATCCGTCGAAAATAAACAAACCCCCTGTATCCATTCCCTTGCTTTTCCAGTAGTCAGCAATCGCACGGGCCCCGCCGTCATCGCTGCCATTATGGTACTTGTTTAACCCCAGGTGCTTGATCAGATGTTCGGCAAAAAAGTTGTTGCTTTCCTGGTTGGTCATGGTTACCAGGCTTGAAACAGAAGGTGAAAAAGAATGTCCGATGGAGGTTCGTTCTCCCTGGATTGTTTCCATCCCCGCAGAATCAGCAAAAGTAAGCAGGTTCACCGCTTTCCCTGTGACAACAATTCCTTTTTGCTGTAATTCACTGATAAATTCGAAACATGCCGTGGCAGGAGGGTCGGGAATGGTTCCGTAATAAGCGAATCCAGGCTGACCTTTTGGAATTCCCCCCAGGATGAACTTGTGGTTTCCATATGGATCTCCGCTTGCAAACAAGTTGCTCTCCGGAATAGCTGCTTCATAAACAAGGTTCTGAAATTGTATACCGGGAATAAAAGGCTTGATCTGCCCTTTAACAGGTGTGAATGGTTTTTTTCTCCGGGCATCCGTGGTAAGCATATAGGTGTTCCCGTTGAAACTCAAGCCTGAAGCAGCAGCGCTGTAAGCGCTGTTCAGCTCTCCCCACGTCCAGGTAAGGGGTATGTAAAACCGTTCAAATATCCTTGCATCCCCGATGACATTTCCTGCAATGGTGTCTATGCCCATTTCTTTAACGGCAGAAGCCCATCTTGAAAAAGCTTTTCCCGCATTGAAAGTAGGGTCGCCTCCACCCCTGATGAAAAGGTTTCCTTTCAGCACCCGGCCCACAATCTTCCCGTTATACTGAAGGGAAGTGGAAAAGCATTTGCTGCCTCCCAATACCTCAAGGGCAGTTGAAGTAGTCATGATTTTTAAAACAGAAGCTGGAACCAGACTCAAATCAGCATTGATATTGGCAATAACTTTTGATTTTTCCGGTTTTAATTCTACGAGCAATAACCCGATGCCTGCATTCCGGAAACAGGAATCCCCGGCAAATCGTGCAATGGTGATCCGCAGACTGTCTTCCCTCGCCCTGGCAAGTTGTTGCTGTTTTGAAATTGCATTTTTCTGAATTTTTTCTTTACGGGCTTCTTTACAGTTTTCAAGGGACAGTACAAGCACGGTTAGCAAAAGAAGATAAAAGTACTTTTTCATAATGGTTTTACTCCGTGGATAAGTCACACAATGTTAAGAAAAATTCTTTAATTTTGTAAGAAATTGAACCTGATAAAATACCTGAAAGTGGCTCTGCTGAAATCGATCCTGCTGACATTGACCGGAGTTTTTTTCTTCCTGGTTGCTTTCAGTCAGGATGACAAACATCCCGGTTCTGCCCATGTTGTAATTTCTCCTTCTGATTCCATCTATGCATCCCGGCTTCCGGTTTTGGAGCTTCCGGCTGAATATCGGGGGAGGGTGCTCCCGGTAAGTATCGACAATTCAACCCTGTCCTGTTGGCCGGGTGTCATGGACCAGTACTCTTATTATACCTGTCAGCAATATGCCGGGGTGGTTTATGTTTTCGGGTATGAAATAAACCGCTTAAGAAACCAGGTTGGCTGGTACTGGGAAAACCGGTATCCGGCTCACTATACATGGAATTTTCTGAACATGGGCGGTCAGCATTACGGGGTTAATTTTTTTCAGAGTTTTGAATTTATCCGTGAGCAGGGGCATATGACCCAACCCGATTTTGGAGATAATACTGCTTTAGGAACACTCGGCTGGATCAATGGATATGATAAATATTTCAGGGGTATGTCGAACCGTCTGAAAAAAGTTTCCGCCATCAGAATCAATAACGTGGAGGGGATCATGACCCTTAAAAACTACCTGAATGATCACCTTGACGGATCCCCGACCGGGGGAATTGCATGTTTTACAACCAGCGGACAAACCCTTTACAATTTGCCAAGGTTGCCTGCGGGAACACCGGAAGCAGGAAAAGAAGTCGTACTCTCGTGGATTGCTGACCCAACCCATGGTCTGACCATTGTTGGATATAATGACTCCATCAGGTTTGACCGCAACGGCGATGGATTGTTTACAAATGATCTGGATATCAACAGCGATGGGATTGTTGATGCCCGCGACTGGGAATGGGGCGCGTTTAAATTTGCAAATTCCTATGGAGGCTGGTGGAGCGACCAGGGTATGTGCTATGTGTTGTATAGCGCCATGGCCAACAATTATGGAGCAGGAGGGGTTTGGAACAACTCTGTTTTCGTGATGGATGCGGATACTTCTTATCATCCTTTGCTGACCATGAAGGTCGGACTGGAGTTCAATCAGCGGGATAAAATCCGCATCCTCGCCGGAGTAAGCTTGGATACCAGCAGCGAATTCCCCGACCATACCATGGAATTCCCCATGTTCAACCATTCAGGCGGAAGTTATCCCATGCAAGGTTACGACAGCATTCCCGGTGCAGATACCCTTGAGTTCGGACTCGATATAACCCCTTTGCTCAGCTTTATTGATCCGGATAATCCCGCACGTTTCTTTTTACTGGTTGAGGAACAGGATAATGATGGGTTAGCGAATGGCAATGTTCACCAGGTTTCTTTCAACCATTACGGAGGTAATTTTGAGACCTGGATTTCATCCCAGAAGAATGTGACAGTAAAAAGAAATAATGTCACAACCCTGTCAGCAATTGCCGTCCCTCAATTCAGCAAAGTTCAGATCTCCACCCCCCGGCTGCCTGCCTATGAGCCCGGCCAGCCCTATTCCACCACCCTTCAGGCCACCGATGGTCATTCTCCCTATTGCTGGTCGCTTCTGGAAACCTACCAAAAATCACCATGCGGGGACACGCTTCCAATCATCACTGCTCAGAAACTTGAACCCATCAATTATTTAAAACCCTATGCAGTCGTTGCCTTGCCTTTCAGCTTTTCTTTTTATGGTAAAAAATCTGACAGCCTCTATGTGAATTTTCATGGATTTATCTCCCCTGATCAGCCTTACCTGCCCCTTCCTTATGTTACGGACGAACTTTCGATGATGAAACAGGTAAAAATCATCAGTCCTGCTTTTTCAATGGCCTATGAATATATTGACGGAAACGGGGATGGTCTATGGTATGAGGGCAGCCCGTCATCCGCCGTATTCCGATGGAAGGCCTCCCTCGATGGACAGGATACAGCCTCGGCAACCAATTTCGGACTTCGTCTTTTTCCCGATGGCCGTTTTGAATTTCTATATGGAGATATCCGTAACCCGGGTAAGAAGCATCCCGTATTTTCCGGAATTTCCAAAGGCGATCAGCAAAACCATATGCTTACACCGGTTTGGAATTTCAGTGAATTAAACCAAAAATCTTATTTGTTTGAAGCCTTTCCACAACCTGCAGGCCTTTCAGTGAATGAACAGGGATTGCTGACCCTCTCCCAGACAGATACCAGCAGGATACTTGACCTTTCGGTTAAAGTTACCGATGCAGAACATATATCAGACGAACGCACATTCCAGATTTCCGACGGACTCCTGCTTGACTGCCGGATTGTTTCCGATTCAGGCAATCAGCTGGTTTATGGAAGAAATACAAGCATGAACGTTTTTTTAACAAATCAGGGGACTCAGACCCTCCGTGACCTTGAAATTAAACTCCGGATCGACAATCCTTTCATGGAAATTTCCGACAGCCTGGCTTTCCTTGCACAGCTTAATCCCGGACAATCGGTGACCCTTGAAAATATTTTCGCCTTTAAGCTAGAAGAACCCTTACCCGATAAATGCAATATTCCATTTCTTCTCCATGTTCAGACGCCTCAGTCAAGCCGTGAAAAAATAGTCAATATTTCAGTTTCCGCACCGGAGTTGCTGATTTCGGAACCGGTGATCAGGGATGGAGACGATAACCTGCTACACCCGGGAGAAGTGGGAGAGCTGATTATTCCGCTAAAGAACTCAGGCTCGGAAGACGCTTTCAACCTGAGCGCCTCCCTCCGGATCATGGACACCTGCCTGCAAATTCTTTCTGATTCTGTGTTTGAAATAGATCGCTTGTCAAAATCTGCCAGCAAAGAATTAATTTTCCTGCTGAAAGCTTCCCGGTATACCATTCCCGGGAAGAAAGTAAACCTTCAATTTTCCCTTCACGGTGATTCCGGCCTGAGCCGGGAATACAATTTTGTGATTCCTGTTGGAAAACGCCCGCTGGCATTGGTCAAACTTGCAACCATCACCTCTTCTGCCGACTCCATGGGAATGATCCTGGACAGTTTAAAGATGCCTTACGATGTACTTCCCGCACTTCCTCCTCAACTTTTAGACTATGAATGTCTTTTTGTACTGCTGGGAGCTTCCACACAGGGTGCCCACACCATTACCGAAGCAGAAGGAACGGCCATGGCAGCATACCTTTATCAAGGGGGACAAATTTATCTGGAAGGATATTCCAACTGGAATTATTCCGCCAATCCGGTTATTCAACCCATGTTCAAATATACCACATCCAGGGTTCCGATCTATTACTATCACTCCATGCTCGGAGTTGCTCAGACGCTTGGAGATTCCCTGTTTTTTGCCTATTCAAATAATCTGCACTATGCTATCTACAGTTTTGAACCGGTGGATGAAGGCTTCACGACCATGACCGATGGTTCTGATCCTCCCCGTTCTCTTGAGATTTCGTACGACGGGGAAGATTATAAAACCATAGGTACCATGCTGGAGTTCGGGTCGCTGAGAGACACACTGGGGGCAAAACTTAAACCAATACTGATGCAACGTTACCTGGATTTTTTCAACCTGAACAGGTCCGGACTTTTTGCCTATTTTCATACTGACAAAACCAGCCTTTGCGTCCATAGCCCTGCATCTTTTACCGATGATTCTTATGACCATGTGGATTCCTGGCGATGGGAGTTTCCCGGAGGAGAGCCGGCGCTTTCAAGCGAAAAAGATCCGGCAGTCACTTATTCCGACCCGGGTTTATACGATGTAAAACTGACGGTTTCTGATGGAGTGCATTCCAGGGTATTGCTGAAGAAAGATTACATCCGGGTGAATCAGTGTGAGGGGACGGAAGACCCCCCGGATCTGTTTAATTTTAAAATCTATCCGAATCCTGCAAGAGGGCTGGTCCATTTAGAAGCAAATCATGAACTGAGAGGCCTTGACCTGGGTGTTTTTGATCTTTCCGGCCGGATGCTAATCCGCAAAACCATCGGCAGCGAAACTGAATCCAGGCATTTCATTCTGGATATTTCCGCTTTGAAGCGCGGAATTTATTTTCTTCGCATGCAAACTACAGGAATAGTTAGAACCGTTAAATTAATTGTAAACTAATTCTGTTTTTTCCTGGAGGTGGGGGTAATTGTTTCAGGACTTTGTCTTTTCTTTTTTCCCCGACCTGTTTTTTTTTCAGGATAAGACAAATCAACGGGTTCTCTAAGATTTGCAGCAATTTCGATTGGTTTGGAATATTGGTTTGCAACTTGGCTATGGTTCGAATAAGTAGCCCAGCTTATGTTATATTCCTCAGCCTGGTTACCGAAAACATCCCATTCCTTACGCTTTCCACGAGCAAAGATTTCAAGAAACGGTCCTGGGCTGCATCGTTCGATCAGTTCATACAATTCATCCGGTTTGCGGGAATGTTCCTGCTTTTGAGTCTTAATGATATTAACCTGGCTTCTGCCAGGATCGAGGGTGCGCATGCTTCCGCGAATACCAAATAGCACAATTTCAGTTGTGTTTCTGAAATAAAAGCCAACGCCACGGCCGTCAGGGCCGCCATCTTTTCTGATTTTATGCCAGATAATATTTGATTTATACGTGAAACCCCACGCCTTCATAACTTCTAACCCATCGGGTAACAGTGCGTTGGGAACCCATAAATACAAATGACTTTTATTTCCTGCAACGGTTTGCACTGGTATTTGTTTTATTTCCTCCAGCGATAAAGTATCATATCTTGATAATCGCTTGTGTTCAGGGGCAACTTTTCCGGTTCGGTTCAGGAATCTCCAGGGTGGGTCAGCTAAAATAGCAGCATATCCTTTTTGGGGAACATGCTCAATAAAACTCAATACAACAGGATTGATAGCGTTATTAACAACTTTCATCAATCAAATCTTTTTTAATGCCAAAAACTAAAACAGGGCATCCACCACCACTTCCGCCCTCAATGCGTGGTAATAATTTAGACATATGGGTAGTAGAATTTCCAAATGAAGTGCCTCTGTGTACTTCTTTGAATACTGACTGAAGGTGATCACATCTGGTAATGATGATTCCAACACTGATTGCTCTTAAATCAAATAGAAGCCGGAAGTTGTTTAAATCGCGATCAAAAAAAAGGTCTTTGTTATTCCATTCAATTTCAAGAGCAATATGGTTTTTATAACAATCCACTTTATGGGTTGGAGACTCCATTAATTCCTCATCTACCATTACTGATGTGTCAAACTCTTTTTCAACCCAATTTCTTTCATATAAAAAGGAATCGATCGATGATGAAACCAGTGATTTGCTTCCCCCCTTTATCAGAATCCAACTTTTTTTCAATCGAAAGTTTATCAGGAGCTCAATGATATCCTCCCATTCACCTGGAAAATCGCTTTTCAGGATAGCGCATGCATGCCTTCATTCATGGACCTCATATTTAGATAAAATGTATTCCGGTAAAAGTTCAGTCCCCATCAATGTCGTAATATCTGAAACAAAGATAAGCTTTTAACCTGATGATGTTTCTCATTGTTCATAACTGAATTAAACATTTCCTACCTTTGAATGGTATTTCAAACCCTGAGTTCAATGGAAAATTTGAAGGAACAGATTGAAGCCCTATCGCGGGATTTTTTCCCTGAAGTGATGGCGATCCGTCGCCAACTCCATCAGCACCCTGAACTTTCCTGGGAAGAGTTTCAGACGGCAGCGTTTATTTGCGGGAAACTGGAGGAATATGGAATTCCTTTTAAAAAGGGAATTGCAAAAACAGGTGTGGTGGGTCTGATCAAGGGAAAAAATCCGGACGCCCGTTGCATTGCCCTCAGGGCCGACATGGATGCTCTTCCAGTTCAGGAAATCAATGAAACGGATTATACTTCGAAATTTCCCGGGAAAATGCATGCCTGTGGTCACGATGTACATATGGCCTGCCTGCTGGGTGCGGCTCAAATCCTCCATGAATTAAAGGATCATTTCAATGGAACCGTAAAACTGATTTTCCAGCCATCGGAAGAAACCTATCCGGGAGGCGCGATCAGGATGATCGGCGAAGGCGTACTGGAAAATCCGGTACCCGAACTCGTTCTGGCCCAGCATGTGATCAATACGCTTGAAACCGGCGATGTGGGTTTTAAAGCAGGAGCCTATATGGCCTCCACCGACGAAGTCTTTCTTACAGTGAAAGGGAGAGGCGGACATGCAGCTACCCCGAACCTGAACATCGACCCCATTCTGATCGCCTCGCATATCATGGTGGCGGTTCAGCAGATCGTCAGCCGCCTGTCCGATCCGCTTTTACCTTCCGTGGTTTCTTTCGGAAGGATTATCGGAGATGGACGTACCAACGTGATCCCCGATGAAGTCAGCATTGACGGGACCATTCGCACTTACGATGAAAGCTGGCGGAAAGAAATCCACCGGCAAATTGAAAAAATCTCTTCTTCCATCGCTGAGGGAATGGGAGGTAAATGCGAAATAAGAATTTCCCATGGATATCCTTTTCTATTCAATGATCCTTCCCTGACGGAATCCCTTCAGGAAATGGCAGCTTCTTACCTCGGGACAGAACATGTTAAACCCCTGGATAAGCGGATGACAGCCGAAGACTTTGCCTATTTTGCCCAACGTTTACCTTCCTGTCTGTACAGGCTCGGTACCGCCAATTCCGGCCGGGGAATTTCTGCCAACCTGCATTCCGCCAGATTTGATGTTGATGAATCCAGTCTTGAAACAGGCATGGGACTGATGGCCTGGTTTTCCATTAACCTGCTTAATAGATAAGGATGACCAAACCGTTATTATTTTTTGCTTCATTATCCTTCATTTTCATTTTTCATTCTTCATTTTTCATTCCTCATTTATTTTCCCAGGATCACCCGACGGCTCCTTCTCCCCAGTTGCCTTTCCAGCAGGATGCCCCTAAGCCCGGCGACGATGAAAAAATCGCTTTCCAGTTTCTTCAGAACCGTGATTTCGGTCAGGCTGCATCCATTTATGAGAGAATATATGAAATCCGGCCGGGGCAATATATTTATAATAACCTGTTTTTTTGTCTGGTGGAGGTCAGGGAATATAAAAAAGCAGAAAAACTGATCAGGCAGCAACAAAAAGACGATCCCCGTCCACTGAAATATTTGGTTGACCTGGGCTATCTTTATTACCGGCAGGGCAACCAGGATAAAGCCCGCAAACAGTACGAGGAAGCCATGAAGAAACTTCCGCCCGATCAATGGCAGATAAGCGAACTGGCCAATGCTTTCCTGGTAAGGGGTGAAAATGAATATGCGATTAAAACCTACGAAAAAGGGAAGCAACTGCTTGATAAATCTTATCCTTTTTCATATGAAATGGCTTCCATCTATGAAAGAATGGGTAATTTTTCAAATGCCATTCAGGAATACCTTGACCTTGTGGCTGTAAATCCGGCTTATATGAATGTTGTGGAGGACCGGTTTCAAAACCTGCTTGCCAACGATGCCGGAAATGAATGGAATGAATCTTTACGGAAAACCTTGTTGGAAAGAACACAGAAAGATCCCGACAAGACATGTTATGCTGAACTGCTCTGGTGGTATTCAGTGCAGCAAAAGGATTTTGACCTTGCCCTGATCCAGGCCAAATCAATGGACAGGAGGCTGGGAGAGGATGGCACAAGGGTATGGAGCGTGGCGCGGCTTGCAGTATCGAATGAAAATTATAATGCCGCCTTAGAGGGCTACCGCTATCTCCTGGGAAAAGGGTCCGGCAGCCTGTACTTCCGGCGTGCCAGCCAGGAAATGGTTAACACCCGTTACCTGAAGATTACGGCAAAATATAATCCTCCCCGGAAGCAGATTGAGGAGCTTGAAAAGGAATTTCAGGATGCCTTGAAAAAATCGGAATCCGGCGATGAAAGCATTTCTCTCATACAGAACCTGGCTCACCTGGATGCATTCTTTCTTGGTAAGCATGATGAAGCCATTGCCCTTCTTGAGCATGTGGCCGAGACAAACGGAATGGATCCCGGGAACCGTGCGGAAATAAAGATTGAACTGGCCGATATCCTTCTTTTCACCGGCAATATATGGGAAGCAACCCTGCTTTATCAACAGGTTTACCTGGAATTTAAAAATGAGGTGCTGGGACAAACCGCCAAATTTAAGAATGCCCGACTTGCCTTTTATATAGGAGAATTCAAATGGGCAGCCGCCCAGTTGGATATTTTGAAAGCGGCAACTTCAAAACTGATCGCGAATGATGCCATGGCTTTATCACTGCTGATCTCCGAGAATTATGACCCTGACAGCAATACAGTAGCCCTTGGCATGTATGCGAGAGCGGATTTACTGGACTTCCGGAATGAGGAGGAGCCAGCCCTGAAATCCCTCGATTCCATCCTGAGCTTATTCCAGGATCATCCCATCCTTGATGAGGTCCTTTTCAAGATGGCGGTTATCAGACTGAAACAAGAAAAAATCGGGGAAGCAGACAGCCTGCTCACCCTGTTAATCTCGCGCTATCCGGAAAGTATTTTAGCGGATGAAGCCCTTATGGAGAAGGCAGAATTATATGACAAACCTGACGGAGATCCGGAAAAAGCAAAGAACTTGTACCAGGAATTACTTGAAAAATACCCCGGAAGTACTTTTATCCCCGAAGCCCGGAAACGCTTCAGGGAACTCAGGGGCGACAAGTTAAATTAGTTTATGGTTACACCTAAAAAGAGACTTGGGCAGCATTTTTTACGCGATGAAAACATCGCCCGGAAAATTGTCGGTTACCTGAATCCCGGGATCCCGCTTGTGCTCGAAATCGGTCCGGGGATGGGAATCCTTTCAAAATATTTACTGGAGAATCAAGAACTTGATCCCTACTTCATGGAAATTGATCCGGAAGCCTCGCGTTTCCTTGCAGAAACTTATCCGCAGATTTCCGGCCGCCTGATCGAAGCCGATTTTTTAACCTACAACCTGAACAACTTTCCTACTTCTGTTATCACCGGAAAACCATTCACCCTTATTGGGAATTTTCCCTACAACATATCCACTCAGATTCTTTTCCGGGTGCTGGATAACCGTGAAAGAATTCCTGAGGCCATCGGCATGTTCCAGAAAGAAGTGGCCGAACGCATTGCTTCTCCTCCCGGGAATAAAACATACGGAATTCTGAGCGTTTTACTGAAAGCTTATTACGATATCGATTATCTTTTTACCGTGAATGAATCCGTGTTTTATCCTCCCCCCAGGGTAAAATCAGCCGTTATCCGGCTCAGGAGGAACAAAACAGAAAAACTGGATTGTGATGATGAAGGTTTCATTCGGGTGGTTAAAATGGCTTTCAATCAAAGAAGAAAAACCCTGAGAAATTCACTCAGAGCCTTGACAAGTCAAGTGAATGCTTCCGAATTGGATGCGCTTTCCGATTTGTTTGCACGCCGCCCGGAACAACTTGGCGTGGATGGTTTTATCACACTTACCCGGGTCCTTTTTCCATAAGCCGGAAATTTGTATTTTTGATTTAATATTGCTCCGGAATGAAAAAGGGAAAATCAAACCATAAGGTGAAACCATGGAATTCATGGAAAGCCAATAAATACATGGTCCTTTTCTTTCTTTTGTTTTCCATGGTTCTTTATGGGAAAACGATGATCCTGCACGATGTGGCCAATGTGTTGATTTACACCCTGCTGTGCCTGGTCTTGTTTTTTGTCATGAAACAGCTTCTGCAGCGATTCAATATCCTGTTTCCTTTTCTGATCACGGTTGTTTTTATGGCGCATCCGGTCCATACCGGTGTGGTGAACAACGCTGAAGGACGGCCGGAAATGATTGCCTTCCTGTGCGGCCTTGGAGCCCTGTGGTTTTTACTTCATTATTCGGAAAAACGAAATAATAAATTTCTGATCCTGGCCCTGCTGATTTTTTTTATTGGTTGCCTGATCACACCCGCCATGCTTCCCTTTCTTTTATTATATCCCCTTTCGCTGTATTTTTTTACCGATTTACCCCTCAGGAATTATTTTCCCCTGATCGCAGCCATGTTTGCCCTCTCCCTGATCGCACTTTTCGGGCAACGTGTTTTTGAGCCGGCATATTTGTCCATAAATCTGAGGACATTTCCGACGTTTTTTCCGGATGTGAAACCCGGATACGGATTAAAAACAGGCCTGATGTTCCTCCTTTTTTATCTGAGGATTCTGATATTTCCGAATCACCTTGCGAATTACAGCCAGGATGCGATTCTTATGAACTACCCGTACACCCTGCTGGCATTCCTCTCTTTTCTGATCTATTCCGGACTTATCATCTTTGCCATCCGGCACTACCGGGAAAAGCATTTCCTTTCTTACGCCATTTTTTATTTCGCAGCAAGTATTTTCTTATATGCCAATATTATATTTCCTGCTTTGCTTCCCAATGCTGAACGATCCGTGTTCCTGGCCTCGCTTGGATTCTGTATGATGCTGGTTTATTTTATTTTCCTGCTCTTTCAGACAGATCCCAAAAGCTTGACCATTGAAATCGATGCCCGGTTTAAAATCCTTGGGGTCGTTTTTTTTCTGCTTATCCCTTATATTGTAATGACCATATCTTCCTGATGTCCCGTATAAAATAGAAGTCACTCTTTCGGTAACGTAAAATATCCGGAAGGGGTATTTTCAGCAAACGGGAATAAAGGACAACAAAAATTACGGATCCAATGGCATAGCTGGCATTGGTAGCCCAGGCCGATCCTACTCCTCCGTACCGCGGGATTAAAAGAATATTCAGGATAAAGTTGATGAGCAGTGCCGGGAAAAAGGTATAAATGGCGATCTGAGGCTTCCCCATCCCGGTCAGATGGCTGTTCAGTATTCTGAACCCGATCAGGATCAGGATGCCCGGTAAAATAGTCTGGATCATGGGTACACTGTGAATGTATTCCTGTCCAAAAACAAGAGGAACCAGAGCCGGAGTGATAAAAAAGATAATAATGCTTCCAAGCAATCCGATCAGAAATGAAACCCGGAAAATCGAAGCAACGGTCTTTGGCATAAACTGATCTGATTTATTGTTGGCGCTTCGACTCAGAATAATGGTTTCAATCGCATATGGAATATACCATAGTTGCTCGGCAATCTGGGTGGCGAGTGAATAAAAGCCAACTTCCTCAAGCGATGAAAGTTTTTTTAACATCAGGATATCCACGCGATAGTTCAGTTGCATGATAAAAATAGCAATGGCATTTACCAGACCTAGTTTAATCATGCTCTTCATGATGGGTTCATGGTATTTCCAAGTAATCTGGGTGTGATAATCAGAAACAAAAGTCCGGTAAACGAAAATGAACATGATTGCGTTGGCGAGGAAGATGGCGATAAATGATCCCAGAACAGACAATTTCAACACCCAAACAAAGGCAGCGGTGAGGAGAAGGGTAAGCAGGGTCGGGCCGGCATTGATGATGCTTGCCTTTCTGATTTCATCTTTTCCAAGGTACACCCCTCCGGCAAAAATATTCACCAGCAGCAGCGGAATGGTAAGTAAAACCATCACAATGATAAGGGGATCATAGGGAACGGAATCGGAAAAGAAGTAAACAAGTCCGCAAATGATGATGCTGAGTCCGCTGGTCCAGAGGAGCAGGATAAACAGGGCCGATACAATGTTACTCTCCGGGAGAATTTTATTCCCGATATGGTATATGGCCGATCTGCGGATTCCGAGCTGGGTAAACCCGATCACGATAATGGGCACCACGATGATGGAAGAATAGAGTCCAAAACCCGCGGCTCCCAGTATTCTTGAAAGCAACACCCCATTGATCAGGTTACAGATCGTGACCGTGATATTGCTACCCAGAATGCTTAGAATATCCTGAAAAAAGGATCTTTTTGCCATATTAATTTTTCCAGTCAGGCAGTCGGCCAGGAGTTACCGGCGCATGAAAATGTTCCAGCGCTTCTTCCAGTTCGGGTAGATCACTTGTGCCGATTTTCCTTACATCTTCGTAAACCGAAGGAAATTCAGCTTCCAGAATGTCGTAAGCATCCAGCTGTCCCTGGGTGGGAGCGCCGGTAGTGGACCAGGAAATCCACGTAAGTTTACCCAAACGGGAATTGAGGGGAACCGGGCCAGGCGGGTTTTCCTCCTCGCTCGGCTTGTTGGTCCTGCGGTTAAATTTAACATTCAGAATTTCATCCAGGCATTTTTGAATGACCAGGGCTTTCTCAACCAGATCGGGGGGGGCGGCCGGTGTGCTGTTGAGCGCCTGCAACACACTGTTCGTCCTTTTCATAAGTCCTTCAGCATAAGATTCAGTTCCCTGGATTACCCTGGTAAGCTCAGCCACTTTTTGGTGGAACGCAGCCATGCCGAAACGGTCAGGGGCTGGTAAACTTGAATTGTTCAGTACCACGGCATTGAATTCAACCGGTTTTGCCAGTTGCCTGGTTTCTCCGGCTGCAGTAAGACTCATGGAAATCCTATATTTCCCGGGCATTGCCAGAACGCCGCTCCCGTTGTCGGAAAGGGGATTGTAATTATCTCCCGCTTCTACTGCCCGCGTAGCCTGATATCGGAGATCCCAGGCCAGTCGGTTGATTCCCTTTGCGGCACTTTTCCGGATGATCCTCACTGGGTTGCCGGATGCATCTGAAACAGTAAAGGTGAGCACCGGAGCCAGTTCATTTTTTTCGGATCTTAATTCTTCCTCCGTAGGCTGAGGAATGGGTTCCCCCTTTTTGAAAAGTGCAGATTCCTTTTCCATCCGTTTTTCTTTAAGGGTTTTCGGAACATCTTTTAAATAATAAGTAAAGATGGCTCCAAACTCGGGATTTTTAGCAATATAGGGAGTGGATCCCTGACCGTACTTTGAATCAGAAGGAAGGAACATTAAAGCATCTTTAACCGGAAATATATAAGCGTCCTGATCCATCGTTTCTTTTTTGAGATCGCGAAGCGGTGAGAAATCATCCAGAATGTAAAAGCCCCGGCCAAATGTTGCGAGGACAAGATCGTTTTCTCTTTTTTGCATGGCCATATCCCTGACCGGGATGGCCGGCATCCCTGATTTCATCTGAATCCAGTTTTTCCCTCCGTCAAGGGTGAAAAAACATCCGAACTCGGTTCCGGCAAAAAGAAGATCAGGCTTGATCACGTCCTGCAGAATGCTGTGAACGGTTCCGTTCACGGGCAGGTTTCCGCTGATGGAAGTCCAGGTCTTTCCCTTGTCTGTGCTTTTTAAAATATAAGGTTTGAAATCATCCCTCAGAATGTTGTCGAAAGCAGCATAGACCACATTCTCATCAAACCGGGAAGCAAACAGATCGCTGACATATGTGTTTTCAGGTATTCCCGGGAATTTGTCCGTTTTTCTCCAGTTTTTCCCGGCATCTTCAGTAACCTGGATCAGACCATCATCCGTTCCGGCATAAAGCAGGTCTTCTTTTACAGGAGATTCATCAAAGGAAATGATTGTGCCATATAGGGAGGTCGATACATCTTTCTGTACAGCGTCAATGCTCCAGAATTTTCCCATCACAGGCCATTTGTTACGGTCAATTTTGGCAGTAAGGTCATCGCTGATCAACTGCCAGGAATTTCCTCGGTCATCACTCCTGAATACTTTATTTGCCGTACAGTACAGTCGCGTATGGGCGTGCGGACTGATCAGAAGAGGCGTATTCCAGTTCCATTGGTAACTGTTTTCCCCTTTCCGGGGTTCAGGCCTGATATCCACAGCTTCCTGGCTCTTGCGGTCATAACGCACCATGCCCCCATACTGAGATTCTGCATATACGATGTTGGGATCCTCCGGATCGATTTGTGACCAGAATCCATCCCCACCGTTGGTGACAAACCAGTCATCACTTAATACACCGGCAGAGCAGGTATTCCGGGATGGGCCTCCAACACTGCTGTTGTCCTGCGTACCTCCGTAAATATAATAAAAGGGAGTGGAGTTGTCGACCTGAACCCTGTAAAACTGGGTAACGGGCAGATTTGATTTAAAAACAAATTCTTTTCCGCCATCAAATGTTTCGTAAACCCCTCCATCTCCTCCGATAAAAAAATGAACGGGATTATCCGGGTCAAGCCAGAGTGCGTGATCATCCACATGGCGCTTGTTATTTCCGACCGGTTTCCAGGTTTTTCCGCCATCTTCTGTATATTGGGAAACAGTCTCAACCGAGAAAACTTTATCCGCGTTTTTAGGATCACAATAAATCTCATTATAATATTGTCCCTGGGCTACATGATTGCTTATTTTCTCCCATGAAGCCCCCCGGTTGAGGCTTCTGTAAAAACCTGCTGCGTCTGGAACCGATTCAATAATTGCATACACGATATCCGGATTTACCGGTGAAATGGCCAGACCTATCCCCCCCATATCCCCGGTAGGAAGTCCTGAACGGAGGGTGTCCCAGCTTACTCCGGCATCGACCGACCTGAAGATGGCAGTTTCCGGCCCGCCCCCTATTTTTGTAAAGACATGCCGGCGTCTTTGTTCTGAAGATGCATAAAGTACATCCGGGTTCCTCGGATCCATCAGTACGTTATTGATCCCCGTATTTTCGCTGATGTTAAGGATCTTTTTCCAGGTTTTTCCCCCGTCTGTTGTTTTATACAACCCCCGGTCACCTCCCGGGCCCCACACAGATCCTTCTGCCGCCACGTAAACGACATCTGAATTCCGGGGGTCAATCTGAATCTTCCCGATCTGGCGGGATTCTTTCAATCCCATGTTTTTCCAGCTTTTGCCTCCGTCGGTGCTCTTGTACACCCCGTCGCCGTATCCCAGCGAACGCTGGTGGTTATTCTCTCCCGTCCCGGCCCAAACAACGGCTGAATTATTCGGATCCATGGCCAGACATCCGATCGCATAAGAACCATAATTGTCAAACACCGGCTCAAAAGTGGTTCCGTTATTCACTGTTTTCCAGATATGTCCGGAAGCCACGCCAACATACCATTCGCTGTGATTTACGGGATTTACCGCAAAATCGGCAATCCGCCCTGAACAGAATGCCGGACCGATACTGCGGAATTTCAATCCGCTGACCAGTTTCGAGTTAAACACAGAATCTTCTTTGGGTTTATCCTTTTCTTTGGCGTTTAATTTGACTGACTTCTTTGTCCCGGATTTATTATTGGCCGGCTTATTTTGTGAATATGCATGAACGGTCATACCCATGACCAGAACCAGGGAAGCAATAACTGCGGAAATTTTTTTCATCTGATTTTAAGTAAAAAGTTTACGGATTGAGGATGTATTGGGTTTGATAATGCCTTTTTCGGTAATGATCCCGGTAATATACCTGGCGGGTGTAACATCGAAAGCCGGATTCAACGCGGATGAACCCGGGGAGCAAACCCTGATTTTCACGCATTGTCCGTGATCATCCAGACCTTCCTGGTAAAGCACTTCATCCGGGCTTCTTTCTTCTATGACGATATCCTTGCCTGTTTTACAATTCAGGTCGAAAGTTGAAGTCGGAGCTGCAATATAGAAGGGAACACCCAGGGCTTTGGCAGCAAGGGCTTTTTCGAAAGTTCCTATTTTATTGGCGGTATCACCGTTTGCTGCAATACGGTCAGCCCCGGTGATCATGATATCGATCTTTCCCTGCGCCATCAGGGAAGCGCCCGCATTATCGGGAATGATCACATGGGGAATGCCTGCCTGATGCAGCTCCCAGGCGGTCAGCCGGGCGCCCTGTCCCCGTGGACGGGTTTCATCAACGTATACAAAAATTTTCATGCCCGACTCATGGGCAAGGTAAACAGGGGAGAGGGCGGTCCCGTAATCGACAAAGGCCAGCCAGCCTGCATTGCAATGGGTTTCAACCCTGAATCCATCCCTGATCAGGCTCAAACCATACGTTCCGATCTGCCGTGAATCCGCTGCATCCTTATCTGCGAGACGCTGGGCTTCAGCCATGGCATCAAGGCGGTTATTCATGCCACGGCCATATACTTTTTCCACTGCATAAAACAGGTTCCTGGCTGTAGGACGCGTTGATTCAATCTCGAGACGGGCCTGTTCTAAATATGGAAGAAATTTTTTTTCAGGCGCTGCCCTGAAAGCCAAAGCCATCGCAAAACCGGCCATGGCGCCGATGGCTCCTGCTCCACGGATTTCCATGTTGCGGATCGCGTCACAGCATTTTTGATAATCGCTTACGCTGCGGATAATAAAGTGAAACGGAAGAAGGTTCTGTTCAATATAGGAAACCTGGCGGCCATCTGACCAAACTGTCCGGTAATGCTGTCCATCTACCTTCACAATGCGTCAATGGACCGTTAGTACGGTATCCCTTATGTCCTGAGATTTTAACTTGATCAGGGCTGATCCGTAAAAAATATTTGACTGGGAAGTCGCATAACAATTGAAATAATATTGCCGCGGATAAAGCCTCGGGAAATTGGCCCTGCCGATGCCATTGGTTGCAGCCCTTCTGACCATCATGTTCTTGCCCATACTGTCCTGGGAAAAAGCGAGATTTACATACTGACCGGGAAGTAAAATCCCTTCAACGGTTTGAACCGTTACTGAAAACGTCACCGAATCCGGTCCGGTATCTTCCCAGTCGGGAAGAGGATTGTCATTGGTTTCCAGCTTGTTGCATGAAAAAATTAAAAGAGTAATGACCCCGAGGGTCAGCATCAAGGAAAACAGTTTTTTTGTTATGCTTTCCATACCGCTTTAGCTTATATGATTTTAAACCCAAGACTTACGACCCAAACATTGTTATGGGAATTGAATTTAAGGTTTCCGACATCTTTGATCAGCTGGTTTAAACCGAACTGATAACGCACATCGAGGGTGAATTTCCAGAGGTCAACCCCGGCTCCGGCCTGGATATTCCAGTTTACGGTATTGATATCGGCCTTGGTAATCGGATCGGTAATGTTTTCTGTGCCCTCAATGGTTTTATTGACAATGATGGAAGCCGCGGGACCGGCCAGAATCCGCAGGTTCAGGTTGTTGTTCTTGATGATTTTAAAGCCCAGCAATAACGGAATATCCAAGGATCCTAATTTGACATTTTGTTTCCAGTTTGAAATATTGCTTGTAAAAACACCTCCCTGGGTGGTGTAATACAGTTCAGGCTGTACGTACAATCTTTTTCCGATCCGCAGAAAGGCCCCGATCTGAAAGCCGGATTTGAAATTCGTTGTGATTGTGTCCATGTTAACAGATAACTTGGCTGCATTATAACCAACCTTGATGCCAACATTAAGTCCTGCAAATACAATGCTTGCTGAAAGCAGGAAGACAAAAACCAATAAATATTTTTTCATAGGAAATGGATTTGGTTGAAAAACAAAAGTATAAATAATAAGGTAAATTCTGCAGAATAAATCAAAAATCGCAAATCAAAAATCGTAAACGGTTTATTTTAGCCTATTAGCCCAAATCCGGTATAAGGCACAAGGGCTTCCGGCACTGTGATTCCATCGCTGGTCTGATTATTCTCCAAAATTGCGGCAACAATGCGCGGCAAAGCCAATGCGCTTCCGTTCAGCGTATGGACCAGTTGCATTTTTCCATTCTCATCTTTAAACCTTAGCTTCAACCGGTTAGCCTGAAAGGTTTCAAAATTGGAAACCGAACTGACCTCAAGCCAGCGCCCCTGCCCGGCCGACCACACTTCCATATCGTAGGTCATTGCTGAAGTAAAGCTCATATCTCCTCCGCAGAGTTTCAGCACACGGAAAGGTAGTTCCAGTTTCCTGAGCAATCCGCTCACATATTCCCGCATCTCTTCAAGGGTTTCATAGGAATGCCCGGGGTGAACCACCTGCACAATTTCAACTTTATCAAACTGGTGTAAACGGTTCAACCCCCTAACGTCTTTTCCATAGGAACCGGCTTCGCGACGGAAGCAGGCTGAGTAAGCCGCATTTTTCAGGGGCAGGTCGCCGCTCTTTAAAATCATGTCGCGATAGATATTGGTGACCGGGACTTCTGCGGTAGGGATCAGGTAAAGGTCATCCAGCGGAACATGATACATCTGGTCATCCTTATCGGGTAATTGTCCAGTGGCGTAAGCTGAAGCGGCATTCACCACGTAGGGAGGCTGTACTTCCAGATATCCCGCCTGCTGTGCTTCCTCCAGAAAAAAATTGATAAGCGCCCGCTGCAGACGGGCTCCTTTCCCCTTATAAAGCGGAAATCCTGCTCCCGCAATCTTGGTTCCGGTAACGAAATCAATGAGGTCATATCGGGTACATAAATCCCAGTGGGGCAAAGCGTCGGGAGAAACAGGTTTTATTTCTCCTTCCTGGTGAACGCATAAATTGCTTTCAGCCGATTTGCCGGGAGGGACACCCGCATGCGGAAGGTTTGGAACTTTAACCAGCAGGTCATCCAGGGCTTTCATGATCATTTCAAGGCGTGAATTGAGCTCCCTGGCAGTATCCTTAAGCTGGACCGTTTGGGCTTTCAGCCGGTTCGCCTCCTCCTGCTTTCCTGATTTAAACAATATTCCGATTTCTTTGGCAAGGTTATTCCCCAGGGCCTGGGTATCGTCAAGCTGCTTCTGGGTTTCTTTCCGGGCATCATCCTGAACAATAATTTCACGGATGATTTCACGGCCGTCAAAATTCTTAACTGAAAGCCTTTCCACAACTTCCGCTTCATGTTCCCGGATATAAATTAACTGTAACATGCTTCTATTTTTTACAAAAATAAAAAAAACGGCAGAGAAAATTCTCTACCGTCTATAGAAATAAATTTACGGCGCAAAAGGCCGAAAGACTTTTTAATTTACCTGTTCTTCAAACGGAAGAACGGAAACATAAGAACGGTCCTGCCGCTTTTTCTTGAATTCCACGATGCCATCAATCAGGGCATAAAGTGAATGGTCCTTTCCGATTCCGACATTCAGCCCGGGGTTGTGAACGGTTCCACGCTGACGGATGATGATATTTCCTGCTTTGGCAAACTGTCCGCCATAGATCTTAACTCCTAAACGTTTGCTGTGCGATTCGCGGCCGTTACTTGAACTTCCCGCTCCTTTTTTGTGTGCCATAACACCTTACTATTTACGGTTTACGATTTCCAGTTTCCTTGTCCATCCTGTTACTCTGCAACAGGCTCCCCTTCTTCCGCCTTGGCTTTTTTAGCCCTGGCAGCTCCTTTAACACTGATATTTTCAATCAGGATTTTACTGAAATCCTGACGGTGCCCGCTTTCTTTTTCATAACCCTTGCGACGCTTTTTCTTGAAAACAACCACCTTATCACCCCTGACATGATCCAGGATCTTCCCGGTAATTTTGCTGCCTTCCACATGTGGCTTGCCAACAGTGATCTTCCCTTCATGGTCGAGCAACAATACTTCGGTAAATTCTACCTTGGTCCCGGCATCACCGGTAAGCCGGTGTACAAAGATCTCGTCATTCTTTTCCACTTTGAATTGCTGTCCGGCGATTTCAACGATTGCGTACATTTTTTACGGATTGATGTTCATAAAATTGGGAGTGCAAAGTTATAAAATTTTTCATTCCGGCAAGCATTTCCGAAAAAAAATGAAATCAGGAACACCGAAAATTTCCGGTTTGGCCTTGTTTTTTTATAAATTTGCAGGATAAGCATGGTCAAGCGGGTAAAAAAGCACCTTTATCGTTTTTGCTTGTTTGTGGAATTTTTCCTGACAAGCCAGGTGATGTTTTCCCAGACACCTGATTTGCTTTCTGCCACCCTGGTTGGTGCCGTAACGAATGCCGTCACAGGCTTACCCGTTACCGGAGCCCATATCACGGTGAACGGTGTTACCACCCACTCGGTTTCGGCCGGAGTATTCAGCATGAACATTGATCCCGCGGGTACTTATCCGGTTTCCTGCGCAAAAGCAGGGTTTGATTCTTTTACCACGCCCCCGGTATCTTTTTCGCCGGGTGCCATTGTGTCCCAGAATTTTCAGCTCTGGGAAACCCCGAACCCTTCTCCGGCTTTAAGGGCTGTCATGGATACGGCCAATCAACGGATTTATCTTTCATGGGACAAACCCGGGGGATTATATGAATTGTTATACGATGATGGGATACAGGATAATTTTACCATTTGGGCGACCGCGGGGAATATGAATGCCGTGAAGTTTACCCCTAAAGGTTATCCTGTTCTGGTCACAGGCTGTTCCATTAACCTTGGGAAGGCCTCCAACTACCCTCCGGGCAGCAGTCCCCTCGTGCCTTTTCAGGTAATTGTACTGGATGCCGGGGGAGCCGGAGGAACGCCGGGAAATGTTCTGGCCGGCCCCATGGATGTGATTCCGGCCAGCCTGGGCTGGATTGACTTTACTTTTCCCTACCCGGTGACATTGAACGGGGGAAATTTTTTCATTGCCATGATTCAGGGAGGGAATGCCCCGAATGCCGCCGGTATCGCCATCGATGAAACTATGCCACAGTACAGGAGTTTTAACCGTTTTATGAATGGCAATGGACCCTGGTTGCCGGCATCCGGAAATTTTTTAATGCGGGCACTCGTTTCAGGTCCCGGAGGTCCACCCGATCTCCCTGATAATGAAAAGGGACTGTTAGCTTATCAGATTTGGCGGCTTCACCAGGGAGAAGAAATGAATCCCCAGGCATGGACTTTTCTGGGTACGGTCAGTTTGAATGAAACCGTTGATCCTTCATGGCCTGCTTTCCCATGCGGGGCCCATCGCTGGGCTGTGCAGGCTAAATATACCGGGAACCGTTTGTCGTCAGCCACCTTTTCCAATGTGCTCGGAAAATGCTGGACCGCCCCGGTTACCGTCAACCTTAGCCTGAGTTGTGATGCCGCCAATCCGGCAGGAACCCTCATTACACTGAAAAACCTCGTGTACCAGGATACTGTTTATCATGCATTCCTGACCAATTCCGGACAAACAACATTTCCCAGGGTATGGAAAGGTTCTTATGAGATTAAAGCAGAAAAATTCGGCTACCTTGATTATATTGGCAATTGCTCAGTGAATGGCCCTTTGAACCTGGACGCTTTTCTGCTTCAGATTAAATCGCCCCCTACGAATATCAAAGTTGACAGCATGAGTTTACGGGCGGTATGGGATGTGCCGTTTTATACGGTTCCCCTCCTGCAGGAAGACTGGTCATCCGGTAATTTTATATCCGGAGGATGGGTTCTTGATGGAGGGACTAACTGGAGAATATCTATGACGGCAGGTCATCCGGCCCCGGCCGCCTTTTTCAGCTGGGCTCCACCCGTGCCCAATTATGAACAATCTTTGACCAGCCGGATTATTTCCGGTAAAAACAGTTCCATACTGAGCCTGAAGTATGATATTTCACTGGATAATTATTCCACCTCAGTCCTGGACCAGATGGCCATTGAAATTTTCGATGGAAACACCTGGCATACCTTGAAAACATGGAACAATGCCGGTGGTAATATTCCATGGACTACCGACCTTCTGGATATTTCTGCCTATACCAGTACCAATTTCAAAATCCGGTTCCGTTCCTTTGGTGTTGACTCCTACCAGATCAACGGATGGTACATCGATAACATCCTCATCAAAGCCTCTGAATCTGCTCATTTACTGGCACCCTGTATTCATGGCTATAATTTTTACCTCGACAATACGCTGCTTTCTACGGTTACAGAAAACAACCTTACCATTCCGGGGAAATCAGTTAAATATGATTCTGCCTATAGGGCATGTGTACTTGCTGTCTATTCCAGCGGGTACTCTGATAATAATTGTACCAACTTCAAATCCAGGTTTCTTTGGCCACCCTCCAATCTTCATTCAGAGCTAATTGAAAATAATGTGTTTCTAAGCTGGAATAAACCGAGGATCCCTTCCGATACGGGTGTACTTATCCCGCCGGGAATTATGGGATACAATATATACCGGAATGGAAACCTGTTTACCAGCCTGACGGGATCCGATGTCCTTTCTTATTATGATATCGGCCTGGAACCAGGGAATTATTCCTATGCCATTGATGCGGTGTATGACTTGACTCCGTACGGGTTCCCCGGTCAGGAAGCCGCATCCATGATGGCTGGTCCGGTATCTGTTCTGGTTCATTACGGAAGGCTGCTGCCTTTCACAGAGCCATGGACCCAGGGATCATTTTCATATAACGATTGGCGTTTTATACCAGCACCCGGAAACTGGTCTGTGAGCCAGGAAACAGGCAAACCTGTTCCTTCCGCTTGTTTTTCTGGACTTCCTGAATTGTTCAATTATTCCTTCGCGCTGGAAAGCCCTGCCCTGGATGCTACCCCCTTTGACTGTGCCAGGATATGGCTTGATTTCGATCTTAAACTTGTCGATAAAAATGCAAGCGGTAAGGAAAAAATGATCCTTGAAGTTTATTATAATAATTCCTGGCATAAAAAAATTGAAATAATCAATTCCGGAAGCATTGACTGGACTTCACACCATATTGATATCAGTGTGGTCAAAGGGAAGGGATTTCGTTTCCGTTTCAGGGCTTCAGGCGATCATTCCACGGATATTACCAGCTGGTTCGTTGATAACATCAGTGCTTATGCCATTTGCCTGCCGGCCACAAACCCTTCCGGCGAAGCATGGGGTAACGACATCCACCTTGCCTGGAGCCCCCCTCAATGCAACGGAGGCGGAATCCTGGTCCAGGAAGGTTTTGAAGAAGCCGGATTTCCCCCACCCGGCTGGACGCGGATTACTTATAATATCTCAGCTACCTGGAGCCATACCGGGATCGGACCGCCGATCGGGGTGCATACCGGGAACTTTTCCGCAGGTTTGTCATGGGATTATAACCATCAGGATGAATGGATCATTGCCAGGAATGTTTTTGTCAATGGAAACCTGAAATTCTGGAGCCTGGCCTACCAGGGATCTGCCCATGGCGACCATTATTACGTAAAAGTTTCTACCGATCAGGGCGGAAGCTGGGAAATCCTGATGGATCTGTCCACGCTTCCTCCTTTTCCAGGGCCGGGAGGGTATAACCATTGGCAGCAGCCATACCTCATCGATATGTCCCCCTGGATGGGAGACGTGGTCGACATCGCCTGGCATGCACTTGACCAGAACGCACAGGGATTATGGTATTACTGGGGGATAGATGATGTTTCCCTGGGGGATAAAAAAATTGTCATGAATCCTGACCCCTGCTTGTATGACGTTTTCAGGCAGAACAACCCGGGAGGGGATTACCTCCGGGCAAACAATGCTCCCCTGACCGATACAACCTATACAGATCCAATGCTTCCTGCTGGTTTATACCATTATTATATAAAGGTGGTGAATGAAGACTGCAGTGAAACGCTGACTTCTGATACCATTTCAGTCGATGTCGTGACTTCCGTAGGAACCCTTGAGGATCAATCTGTGAAAATTTTTCCAAATCCGGCAAAAGATTGGATCAGCATAAAATCCGATACCCCGCTCACCCGGCTTACCCTCACGGATATCCTTGGGAAAGTGGTGCTGGATGAACAAATAAAACAGGAATCTGAGACCAGACTGGATATTTCAGGATTCAAACCCGGCTTGTATATTCTGAAAACGTTTTCAAAAAAATCCTGTCAGACATCCCTGCTTTCCATCCACCAATAAAAAACCCGCCTGGAAGCGGGTTGGAAAAGGTAAAAAGAAACCTTTAATCTTTTTTAA
>Ga0265593_1000042_pt1 | contig 98996 bp, 120 predicted proteins | sample saktaG_8_FD_190136 | JGI IMG/M metagenome (GOLD analysis project Ga0265593, IMG submission 190136) | Saline water microbial communities from Sakinaw Lake, British Columbia, Canada - sak_2011_5_24_36m | ecosystem: Environmental > Aquatic > Non-marine Saline and Alkaline > Saline ... | reverse complement strand
CAACTAAAACAGAAACATTAATTATTGTTGGAGGAACAAAGGTCCCATTAGATTTAAAAGTATGAATAGTATACTCACCATCATGAGTTATATTCCCCCCAGTTCCATCTAAAGCCAAAACATTTGTAGATAAAAACAAAGAAAACAAAATTCCGAAAAATAAAAATCTATTTATTATCATCGCTTTTTTCAACTCATTTTTTTTATTTTTACTCATTTCCTACATTCATAAAATTTAATCAACTCTAAAATAATTTCATCAAAACTTTGCTTTCTAACAAAATTAAGATTCTGCAATCTATTCTTAGTACTTTCATTTAACCTAAGAGTTGTAGATTTTTCTACATTCACTTTGTTTCTTCCTTTAACCATTTGTATACATTATATGCATTATATATCTAATATACTTTGTATACAGCACTATTTAAATATTTACCTACAAAAAAATAGAAATGGAAATTTTCTTTCCCTCGATAAAAATAGAAAGCTTTAAAAAGGCGAACCCTTTAAAAATCTTACTATCTAATTTACTATGGTTCAAGCTAAAAAATGTCCAGAGTGTGGCAGTTCTCATTTAATCTATGACGAAGCTAGAAGCGAAGTTATTTGTGGAGATTGTGGTTTACTAGTAGAAGAAAAAATGGTAGACACTAGCCATGAACTTAGAGCATTTGATAAATCTGAGAAAAAATCAAGAGGCGGTGCACCAATCTCCATGCAAAAATTTGATAAAGGATTAACAACTAACGTCGGAGAAATTTCAGATATTTACAAATTAGACTCTGCAAATCAAACAAGAAAATATTTGAGATTGAAAAAATGGCAAGAAAGAGTATCTACCTCTATTGAAAGAAATTTAAGACTTGCTATGGCTGAATTAAGAAGAGTTGCATCTTTCCTAGAATTACCAACGGTGGTAAAAGAAGAAGCTGCAAGAGTTTACAATTATGTTTTACAAAGAGGATTAGTAAGGGGAAGATCAATGGAATCCGTAATTGCATCATGTATTTATGCAGCATGCCGTTCTTACAATATCCCAAGAACTCTTGATGAAATTTCAATTGCATCAGAAGTAGAAAGGAAAGAAATTGGAAGAACATACAGATTTATTATAAGAAGAATTGGAATAAAAGTAACTCCTTCTTCACCGAGAGACTATATTTCTAGATTTGGTTCCACATTACACTTGTCACCAAAATCTCAGGGAGGCGCATTAGACATCCTAAAAAGAGCAGAAATATCTGAATTAACATCTGGAAGAGGTCCAGCAGGAATTGCGGCTGCAGCATTATATGTTTCAGCACTACTTAACGACGAGAAAAAGACACAGAGAGAAGTTGCAGACGTTGCAGGAATAACAGAAGTTACAATAAGAAATAGGTACAAAGAACTCTTAGATAGATTAGGACTAGAAGAAAAAATCAAACTTAAAGAAACAGAAAAGAATGAAAAAAAAGAAGAGAAAAAGAGAGAAAAACGAGAAGAAAAAAAGAAAAGCGGCATAAAATGAAGGCATTAATAGTACACAGAGATAAAATATTTGACGAGAGTTTTATAAAAAAATCATTTCCAAGTCTTAAAATAGAAAAAGTCTGGAAAAATATTGTTTCTAAAAAACACCTAAAGGGTATTGACTTTGCTATAGCAATTGGAGGAGATGGAACTTTTCTTTCAGCCTCACACTATCTAGACGAAATCCCTATTTTAGGAGTAAACTCTGATGTAAACAGAAGTGAAGGAGCACTAACAACAATTGATATGTCTCAACTAAAAAACAAAATAAAACAGATATTAGAAAACAAAGCAAAAATAAAAGAGTATACTAGGGAAAAAATAATTATTCATCAAAAAAGCAAGAAAACGGAAACAGAAAACGCATTAAATGAAACTTTCTTTGGAAACATAAATCCACACCATACAACAAACTATGAAATAATATTTAAGAAAAAACAAGAAAAACAAAGAAGTTCAGGAATCGTGGTTTCCACAGGAGCGGGATCCACAGCATGGTATCACACTGCAGGAGGCTTCCCCTTTAGAAAAACAAAGAAACAACTAAGATTCAGAATAAGAGAACTGTATAAAAGAAAGCTCCACAAACCGACAATAGGGAAAGGGAGAATCAATCAAAATAAAAAATTAACAATTATCTCTAAAATGAATCATGCGATTGTTGCTATAGACTCAATAAGAACTTACTCTATTTCAAATGGGGACCGAATTGAAATTTCTATTGGAAAACCCTTAAAAGTCATACAGTAAATAATTTTCACACTCCAATAGTTTTTTATACTCCCCTTTCTGAGAATTTATACTTTGGGGAGATGCCGGAGTGGTCAAACGGGCAACGTTTAGGCCGTTGTAGCTTACGCTTACGGGGGTTCGAGTCCTCCTCTCCCCATCCTATAAAAACCAAGAGCCCCACTTTTAACTTTTCAAAATAATTTGCTATATTAAAAAACAGTAAAAACTAATCCCCAAACTGACAATTTAAAGCAGAACCACTAAAGACACAATGGTAACCTTCAAACTGAAAATCAGTATTAAGAGTTATAAACTCTACAAGTTTACCACTTTTATAAAGCCCATTGTTTTTAACATTTAAATTATAACCACTATCTAAGCCATCAATAGTTATTTTACCCGTAACCGAATTATAAACCACACCTTGAACACTCGAATCTGTTAAAGCACTTGCCTTAGGAACAATAACGCCACTAGAACTAGGAGTTTTTTCATTAGCAGAATCTTGTATATTCAAAATAGCCTTAACAACTTTATAATAAATTTGAGTATACAAATACAATGCATTAGCCTTATGTGAATCTAACCGTGCATTCTGATAAACATTGCTAGCCTGACTTACAACCTTGCTAATAGCTGCATCTATATTTGGCTTATCAACAGTGTTGAGAACAGCTTTACTAATTTGAAGAGCATCTATACTTTTCTTTAGACTAGACAAATCTGCGGAAGTTTTATCCATATCATCAGATACTTTAGCCTCAGAACTATTCAAAGCTAAATATTCAATAGCTTCAGAAATACTTCCAACATTCTTTAAGACAGCCTGTGCATTCTGAACAGATTTCTGATCTAGCCAACATGTTAAATTCTTACTACCACAATACCCTACATTTTTCCAATTAGATGAAACTTTTCCTTTACCAGGATTTTCCGTAGCACATATTCTAGTAATACCTAAAAGAGAAATATCTGGGTTAATAGCATTATCAACCCCTTCTTGTACATTCAAATTTGCTAAGCTATAAATTGAAGAAGTACCTACAATACATTCATCTTCTGTAGTAATATTGTTTGCCCCTCCTTGTTCTTGGACATACAAATCATTAATTACATCAACAGCAAAATCAGTAGAAACTGAATTGAAACCACATTCCTCTTGATTATTAACAACCAAACACATTTCTTTGTATCCAGAAGGAGCAGTAAAGTCTTTTGACTCGCTAGCCTGTTCTCCTTTTGTTAGATATCCTGACGCAACATAAACTTGTGCAGGGATAGTATAATAACTCAATGAAGGAGGATTTCTCAAATAAACACTATAAGATGCACCAATGTCAGTACCTGCATAAATATGATAAAATACTTTATACTGCGAAGTAGCTGGAACGGTTGCAGTGGTATACGGAATCGATGAAAAAGTACCATAAAACTGTGCTGGAGATTCAGGTTTAAGAAGAGCATCAATTGCTGCTGCAGAAGTAGGTAATGAAGTTCCTAAGAAATTCCTACAATAAGTCGAACCAATTTCTTCTACATTACCAAATTTATAAGCTGTAAATGAAGTTGAAGCATAATTACTCTTAAAGTAATCAATGCTACTTTGCATATTATTCCAAGATTGTTGGAAAGTAGCATACTCGCCACCGTTTGATTGACCATTCCATTTAGAGGTATAAGCTAATTCTGCAAGACTAGGAATAATATTTTGCATTAATGGAGAAACCTGCCTCCAGAAAAATTCACATTTGTAAACTGCAGTCATTTCATCACAAATACCAACATGTTTTCCAGATGCAGCATACTCTGACAAACATTTCTGCTGAGCTTTTAGTATGGAAACATAACCTTCAATCCCTGCATGAATACCTGTTAAACATACAGGCATATAAACATCTCCACCGAAGCCCACAAAATTCTTTAAACACAAAACTGCACTTCCGAGTATTCCAGACTGGATAACATTTGGAACAGCAATCTTCCCACCAAAATTACATCTTGAAGGCGGACAAATTACAGGATCACAAACATTGTACATAAATTTACATTCTTCAGGACTGAAGAAATCCTGACATACAAAATTATCTGAATTACTACTCATCATTCCAGGCTCAACTTCAATACTATCACCAACATTAGCAATACTTATTCTTCTCACGCCATTTTTATAACTTCCAGCAACAGACCTAATGGCATTCTTAGCCCTAGAAACTAAATTTCTAATTTCCGAACTTGTAAGGCTACATCCACTAAAAGCCTCAAAATTATTGTTATTTGTATTAAAACTTTGACAAATGTCATCGCCCATTCTTTGATCCTCTCTCCCATTAGGGCCAACATTACAAAGGTAAAGGAAAGTAACCTCGCCAGCATCAGTATAACCTGAAATTGCTTGACCGGTTATTCCTCCAATAATATTGGCTGCCCCTGTTGTTACAGTATTGCCTTGAGTAGAAGGAACATAAGCATACCACCCCTCTTTCAAATCTACAGGCACATATGCAGGCATCCCTTTGTTAGAAGTAGATTCATAAAACCTTACAGTAGGATTAGTATAATTATTTACACACTTTTTATTAGAAATAACATCTACATCCCAATGTGCAACACCCTCTGTATAAGGTATACCTTCGACAGTATCTAGAATACTTAGTTTTTGAGCATCGAGACTAAATTTATAAGTAGCGTCCACCGCATTACTCCCGCCTCTAATCAGAAGATACCAATTTCCTTTTGAATCTTTTGTAGTTGCAACACCCAAAACCTCATCACCACTAGCGAGTCTATTTACTTTTTCAGCACCATTCACAATCACACTTCTTAAATTAGATTTGTTAATTGAACTAAATGAAGTTACTTTTACAACCTTTCCAGTTTCAACCTGTGCAGTAAAATATGAAGATTTGAGTAAATCAGGTAATTGACTCTTAGAAGTTTCGTATTCTTTATTTGTTTGAGCATTAGAAGCAATATCGTCTAATTGTGCAGCAGTATCTCTTTTAATCTCATTCTGCAATCCAAGAGTAATATCTGCATTTACTAACCGATTATACAACAAACATTGCCGAGCTTCGGACCAAGAATTAATTTTTGTTGCAGTAACTGTCTGTCCATTGCCCGCAATATATGAACATGTAGACTTAGCTTGAAATTCAGATAAATTATTACTATATTTAGTTTGGATATCGGCATTAATTCCTTCTATAGCACTAGTATACGCATCAACATCTTTAGCAATGTCATCAGAATAACTATTATAACATGCATCCACAGTTGGAAAATCCCCTTTATCAACTGCAGCTTTACATTTTGATTTATAAGCTTGCATAACTTCTTGCCTTGCAGTACTTTGACCAGTAAACCCTGTAACTAAATTTTTAATATTTAAAGCTAAACCAGTAGTCAAACAAACTGCTTTCCAACTTTCAACAAGTTTTCCGAGTTGAGCATTCTTGTCTTCCCAACTTTTAATTGTTTTATTCAATTCATCAGCTTGATCCTTTGCCTGTTCAGGACTAATTTTTATAGCTCTTTGCTCAATACCTATATTAAATGTAAAATTAGCTTCGGAAGTGGTCTTCAAATCAGAAATAATACTTACATAAGCATTTTTATCAACAGTTACATCGCTCAAATATATACTATATGCGTCATTCTTAACAGACCCACTATTCAATTTCTTAGGCTCTATAACCACATTAGAATCTTGACTAAAAGAAAGTTTAAATGCTCCATCAGCTAAATAATTTAGAATATTTCCGTTTTGAGTTTTAGTACTATAATATTCAAAAGCTACTTCCTTAGCACTTATAGATTTTACAATTAAATAATCATTAGAAGTCTTTGCCCCAGCAATTTCGGATAAACTGATGTTATCGCCCTCATGCCAAACAATACTACCCAAATTGGACCTTGCCTGTTTATTATTGACAACCAATTCAAAGGATTTAGAACTAGACTCAGCAGGCTTAAACTGTACAATCCCAATTGTATGATATTCATTATTTGAAAACACAGACTTATATGCATTAGTAGAGTCTGTTCTCTGTGCAATTGTTAATTCATTCCTAATACTCGCAGCCAAACCGGAGTCTGGATATAATTCCAAGAACCTATTCATTAGTTCTATTTTTTTCACACTATAATCCATTCCTTTTTGTTGAAGTCTTTTAGTTAATTCAATTTCTTCATACAGCCCACTCTCACCATAATTCGCACCTGTTTCGTTAGACATAGACCCATAATCATTCAAAAGAGATTGCAGAACAGAATCTCCCTCTGTAAAATACCCAGCAGCTAAAGTTTTATCATCTTCTGCCACTGAAGTTTCAACTTTTTCACCCTCTGAAGTCACAAGTCCATTAAAAATTAAACCACTACTACTATCACCCCTATTTCCCGAAAATAAAATCTTAATTTTATCCGCAGGTGCTTTTGTTGTACTAATACTTCTTTTAAATTCTTCAATAGTCATCTTAACATCAAGCTTATTACTAAAAGTATTATGGATCTTATCAGCTATTTCAGAATAAACTTTATTGTCTAACAAATAATCACTTTTAACTAAAACTATAAATTCAGTGTTATCAGAAATACTATCAATAGGTCTTTTTGTAAGCCCGGCATATGCAAAATAATAATTTCCATCAGAAGAAGAAATCTTGCTTGCCATTTCATAAGTACTTGCTTCAGTATTAGTCCCAGTAATATTTGCTTTGTATAAACTTAGCAAACCTAAGTCTAGAGTTTTACTTCCGCAAACAACCTTCACGGTCCCAGTATCTCCAACCAAAACATTCAAAGTAGTAACTCTACATCCGGTGTTCCCAAGTTTAGTATTTTTTCTAGCCTCCATTTGAATCCCATCTACGCTAAGTATAACCGAATCCTCTGGAGAACCAATATCGTTTAATTTTAATTGTAAACCTGCACGACAATAAAAACCCGGAAAATAAAACAAACTACCCGTTTGGCCGCGTGTTAATGTTTCTGTTCTAATAATATTTCCATCAGGAGTTTGCACTTGTATTGTTGCCTGATCGTTTTGAACATCCACTAATTTCAATAATCCTCTGCCTTGCCAGAAACCTTGAAGATATTTATTTGCTTCCCACTCATCATCAGTCATTTGCTTTAAATAAAACTCAGAACTACCTACACCGAAAGCCTTCTCTGCATCATAATACATTGTTGCTGTTAAGCTACCAGAAACATTCTTTGGAGATGCAGACTCGTTACCTTGCTTTTTCAAAATAATCACCACATACCCAATATTATTAACAACCGGGCTTCCCAAAAGAGTAGTATAACTATTAATTGCAGCCCTAGAAGGGTAATAACTCACACCTGCAATTTCTGCAGGATATTTTCCTTTGAATGAAATTGACTTTATAGATGAAACTTTAATTAGGGGGTTTACTTTAGCAGATTCCAATTGACAAAAAACAGGAACATTTTGTTCAGCCAATAAATCGCTTCTTACGACACTAGGAGTACAACCAGCAGGAGGGATCATCACTAAGAAATCAGTATTTCCGTAGCACTTTCCATTTGCAATATCTTCAGCTAATTGCGGCCAATAAGTATTTATGTCTGAAGAAGAATAAACACTTGTATAACTTGGATTTGCATATTGATATCCTGTTGCTCCAGAAAAAGAATTCGTTGCAGCAACATTATTGAATGGTTCAGCAGATGAGAAAACCCCTAAAAATATTAAAGCTACCAAGATAAATAAATAACTTTTAAAGCTCATTATTTAAAATTCAATTCCAATCTTGAAACCTCCCATTGCGCATAATTTGTCTCCAAATCTTCAATAGTTTTTGGAATCTTAAATGTTGGTATCTCCAAATGTAACTCCTTCGAGTTTGCTAAGAGCTCATCAGTAAAATAGTCTTCAGTACTTCCCCCACCAACAATCGCAGAATCAATTGTTTGCGCAGGAACATCTAAATCGAAACATTTACTCTCAGTTGCACCAAATATTCCCCCCACACTACTAGAAGGAACGTCCAAACATTTCGTCTGTTTAATACCCTCAAAGTTAATTGAAGTATTTGAATAAACATAAACCGTCACATTATACTCGCCTTCTGCAAGTTTAACAGTTTTATCTTCTGGATAGTTAAATACTGCAGTATAATCATTAGAAGTAAAAATAACATTAGCCTTACCGACAGAAGCCAAAGAAACGTTTATAGTATGTATTTTCTTCAAAAGAAGATCTGCCTGAGCCTCCCTATTTGTGGAGATTACATAAGATGCAGAAGTATAGTTTTCTGAATAGGCTTTCAATATCCCATTAACACAACTAGGCACATTAGCAACAAGAGAAGATTCATCTGAAGAGATCATTCGAGTACTTCCCAAATCACAAGTTTCATCCAAGCAACTAAAGCTTAACCTAGCCTCAACAGGATTCAAATCCAAATCATAAGTGCTAACCTTTACTTTTTTATCAGAATTTGCACAAATTACTTTCTCGTTAATAACCTCTTGACCACCCAAAATAGGATTACGAGATTGACTATTCTTAATAACAGCAACCATTCCAAACTGGAATAAATCAGTGCCATCGAAAAATTGCACAAGTACTGGAAAATCAATATCATATACAAAATGATAAGGAACAAAACAAAGACCGAACATACTTAACCCCTGCTGAGTACCTACTGGCTGTACTACCTTATCACCGTACATTTGAACCTTAGTAGGCCAAGAACCTGAATACATAAAGTTAACGTTCTCATCTATTTTTTGACCAACATCTACTACAAAATAAGAATTCTTCTTATCAGATAAATCATAATAGTTTCCAGAAACTTTCAAAAAGGCAATATTCTGTTCAAGACCATCAGAAATATTTTTCTTAACTGCATCTTCATTAAATATCCTAGGTGAGCAACCAAAATCAACACCAGTCACGGGAGCATATAAATACATAGCATCCAAACCATAATCTTCTAAAAAGCCATCTGCTTTTTCTTTTTCATAAATTGCTGAAGCCAAATTATAGAATTTACCTAGCTTGGATTTAACACTAATATCATGTTTAGTTACTGTTGCTGAATCATTCTCAAAAGAAATAAAAATTGGATTATCTAAAGAAACATCTACAGTATTATCATTAATAGTTACATCCACTTTACCATCATAAACATCAACAAAAATTCCCGCACTGTTCAAAGCATCAAAATTACAACCATTAATACCTTCGTAAATAAATCGAATTAACTCCTGTTGCATTTTTTCTTTTGTAGGTCTTTGTTCTACAAGAAGATTATTTCCAGAAACAAACATCCAATATGGAACTGAATTTCCATAAAAATCTAATTGTGAAGAAGTAGGAGCATAAGAACTTCCCGGATAAAACTTTAACTCTTCCAAATAAATGTATCCTCCCTGTTGCCCCAATAAACTTATCCCCAATTTTGTTCTATCGGAAATACAAGTTAAATAAGCATCTTCTCCTTGTTTTAGTTCCTTTGAACCGCCAGGAAGAGAAGGCCCGCTTAATAGAAAATATCCAATAATTGCAGCTACAATAATTATACCGATGATAATGAATATAGTTACTTGTCCTCTCTTTTGTCTTTTAATCATTGACAAAATAAGAAAAACTAGATATATAAATATATTTATAAAACAGAATAAACTCAGATTTTTAAGATCCCATTGTCTAACGGTAGTACGGCTCTTTGACGTGGAGCAGGCCGAGGTTCAATTCCTCGTGGGATCATTTACACCAGATATAGAAATACAAATAAAAACTAGTGCTTCCCGCCAATAACTTGTCCCCAATTCTCTTTAAGATACACTACCTTAATAGATTTTTTATCGAGCTTTGCTAATATACATAAATCACTAAAAAAATATTCTGGAAGAGTTCTGTTCTCATTATAATAGCTCTTAAGAGTTTGATAGTTTATTTTTAAACCAAATTGCAGCAAACCCCTAAGAGAGGGAGAACTGACTCGTTCAACTATTAAATCTAAGAACTTTCTTTGATAACCTACTTTAAATTTTACTCTCGTCATGGTAATTTGGAAGCGCGTTCACGCGCAAGGCCTTACGCCTCACTGCGCAACTATAAGCATAGTAAACTTTATAAAGCCTTCTGGCGAAACCAATTTACACACAAATGAAATTACCTAAAAAAACAAATAGATTTTGCCCATATTGCAAAAAACAAACTGAACAAAAGATAAAGTTAGTTGGATCAGGTTCAAAAAAGAATTCATTATCTAGAGGTTCAAAAATCAGAGCAAGATTACGAGGAAGAAATAGAGGTATTGGAAATTTAGGAAGATATAGCAAACCGGCAGTTTCAAAATTTAAAAGAAAAACTAAAACAACTAAAAAAGCAAAGATTCTTTACATATGCTCAGTCTGTAATAAAGGCAAAGACAAATGCAAAGGAATAAGAGCGTCTAAGGTGGTACAAGAATAATGGCAACAAGAAAGAAATTTATGGATGTGAATTTAGCATTAGTAAATGAAACACTCCCAGTATTAGGAGAACCAGAATCTCTTGTAGGCAAAACAATCAAATTAGACTTATCTAGAAAACTAAAGGGAAGAGGATTAGAAGTAGTTTTCCAATTACTTGCAAATGGAAAAGAGATTACAGGCTATCCAAAAAGTATGACTTTAATGAGAAGTTATATTACAAGAATGATGAGAAAGAGAGTTAATTATGTTGAAGATTCTTTCACAAGCTCTTGCAAAGATATACCTGTTACAATAAAACCATTCTTAATTACAAGAAAGAAAGTTTCAAGAGCAATTAGAAACAGTTTAAGAAGAACAACAAAGGAATTTATCTTAGAATATACAAAAACAAAAACATACATGGAACTTGCAGAATCAATTTTATTTGGTGAAATGCAGAAAGAGATGTACCCCAGATTAAAGAAAGTATACCCCCTATCTTTATGTGAAATAAGAGTTTTAGAAATCAAAGATGTCTCCAAAGCAGATTTAACAGTTAAAGAAAAACCAAAAATTGAAGCTACTGAAGAAACTGAGGAGTTAACTCAAGCTGAAGAATTAGACTTAGCTGAAAGGAAAGCAAGAGAAGAAGCTAAAAAAGAAGCTAAAGAAGAAACACTTGAAGAAAAAATAAAGGCGCAGACTGCAGATGTGAACTCAGAAGAAAAACCTAAAAAAGCTAAGAAGAAAAAAGAAGAAGAAAAGAAAGAGGAATAAGTATGGTACATCAACAATGTTTAGTTCTAATTAAACCTGATGGTTTAGTAAAAAGTTTAACAGGAGATATTATTTCAGCATTATCCCAAACAAAACTAAAAATTATTGGCTCAAAAATAGTCCCTATGAGAAGAGAATTAGCAGAAGCACATTATTCCGAACTAAAACAAAATCTTTTGAAAAAATTTGGTGAAGAAAAAGGTAAAAATGTTTTTGAAAATGTTATCAAATATATAATTGGAGAATTCCACACAGGCAGAGTAATGGCTTTAGTTTATTCAGGCGAAGATGCAATACAAAAGATAAGAGAGATTGCAGGAAGCACAAACCCTGAAGAAGCAGAACCGACAACAATCAGAGGCAAATATGGGAGAATCCACTCCAAAACAAATGTATTTGAAAATGTAGTACATGCATCCGATTCTGAAGAAAGCGCGAAAAAAGAAATTCAATTATGGTTTGCACCAGAGGAATTAGCAGAAACTACATATCCTACAGAAAAAAGAAAGATAGAAATTGAAAAAGACTTCTGGAAATAATTTTAAAAACAAAATACTTAAAAACCATCTAAATCTGTAAAATTTACGCCTACATAGCTCAGTTGATAGAGCACAAGTTTTGTAATAATAAACATTAGACAAAAAAACTTGGGGTCGGGGGTTTGACTCCCTCTGTAGGCTTTCTCATATTAAAAGCTACTATTCACCAATCGTAGCCCTAGCAATCCTTTCTAAACTCCGCGTGGCAGACTCCTGTCTCCCAGCCCTATCTTCTTCCTCATTTTCTTTTTTACGTTTAGAATTTTGCATTCTAATATATCTAGCGAATACGTTAACTTGTTTAGAGAATTTAGATAGAAACACAATAGCTACAATAAAAACCGCAAAAGCAATAATCTTCATTATTGGAGAAGTTAAAAATTCAGTCAAAGCCACAAGCTTATTTGCTAAAAAAATAGAAAGAATTTGAAAAACCCTAAGAAGTAGCAAAATAAAGAAGAAAGAAAGAGAGACAATTAAAGAAGTAGAATTTGAAAAAATAGCGAAATCTTTCAGAACTTCATAAGTAGTAAAATAATACTTAACCAAGAAAACCCATATAATTAAGACTAGAATGAAAAATAGAGAAAAAACAGGAACCATCCCGAGAATAAATTCAAGGGCAGGATCTGTATAAGGAGAAATAGCTCTATATACAGTGATAATTTGTTTAAACCCATTACGATTCTCTAAAATGGCAACCCATTGTTCTTTTAAGTACGCGTCTCTTACTTCTTGATTAGTTAAAGTAGTTTTAGTAGTCTCAATACTTGTTGTTACATTCTGTACTTTTTGATCAATCGCTTTTGCCTGTTGATCTATATAACTGCTATCTAATGCAGAAACTAAGACTAGAGAAAATATTAAAACTAATACAAACGCCAAACACCTATTCTTTTGCATAAAAGATAAACTAATCACGTATTTATAATACTAACGAAATATCAATAAATATAAAAACTAAACAAGAGATAAACCATGATGAAAAAGAGACCAATTACACTATCTTTCTTGTTGAGTTTTTTAATACTCAGTACATATGTATCTGCTCAAACAACAACCATCGTAATGGCACAGAACCCGATAGCCGCATTTATGCAAAAAGAGATAAGCTCTAGCTTCTTTAAATTTATTGGGGCCCCAATAGCATTGCCCTTCCAGACTTTGCTAATATATCTTTTATTTATTTTAATAGCATATATTATAATCACAGACCTATTAAACGGAGTGAACCTCTTTGAGAAAAAAGGGTTCAACTATGCTATAAGCCTTATAGTTGTGTTAATAGGCATCTATTCTGGAGCAACCTATTCCTTAATAATTAAAATTACCCAAATACAATTTTTAAGTCTTGCCGCAACGGGAATAGTTTACTACCTAATTTTAGCAATACTTATAGTATATTTAATTATAAGAACTTTTATAAAAATATTAAAGAGAAAAAATAGAACAAGCGAAGAAAGAGCAGAAGAAAGAGCAGAAAAAATAAAACTCCTAAAAAGAGCACAAGACCTAGAAGCAAGAACCGCAGAAATCTAATAATCTAAGAGATATATTTAATTTTTGAAAAACACACAAGATATTTATAAAATTTAATAAAAAATTAAATTCCCTTAAAATAAAAAGGGAAGAAAAAAGAAAAAACCTAAAAAAATAAAAGTAGGTTAAAATAAAGCATTAATATAGTAACTTTTTCAAAGCAACAACCTTCTCCTTTAATCTCTTTTCTTCTTTAGGATCGGTTCCAGCTAGCGCAGTTATAGCACCTTCAAGATCTGAAATCTTTGCTACAACTCTTGCTTTTTCATTAGAATCTATATTGTTAGACATTCTATCAACTTTAGATGCGGTAAAAAACTTTTGTATTGTACCATCCATTAAGAATAGCAAAATACATACAGCAACAATACCTACATATACCCAATAGAAATTACTCCAACTACCTGCATTAGACCAATTCCAAGCAAGTAAAGAAATCATAACAACAGTATACACAACCCAAAGGATTTTTCGAACTGCAGCTGAAGAAGACTTTATAATAAGGCCGGCCACGATGACAAACGGAATTATTAGAAATAGTGATCCTACAAGGCCTTCAGAGCCAAGAGTGAATGCTCTTAATGCATCAACTGGAATAAATCTAACACCAATTAAAGCAATAACAGTTGCTATGCCCCAATTTACAAAAGACTTATCTCCAAACAGTTCAAATGGAGAAAGAATTCCTCCAACAACTAAAAGAGTTAAGATAAAAGCCATCCAAGACACAAATGCATTATCTGCACTTGCGGAGCTACCACTTCCAAAAAGAAGAGTAGTTATAGGATTAAGTGCTTCAGTAACTGATGTTATTCCACTTTGAACATTATCAGCAAACGATGCACTAGCAAATGCTGAGCATAGAGCTATTACGAAAACGCTAACAAAAAAGAAACTTAAAAATTTCTTGTTCATATTATTTTATACCTCCTTTCATTTTCAGATAAAATATATCCGATTTCATTAAATAAAAGAGAATATTGGCCTTTATAAAAATTGTTGTTTTGAATACATATCTATCGAATAATCAGCAAATCATAAGATATTTAAACAAAACATTCTAAATAAACTAAAGGTGATAAAATGAAAGCAATTTTAGGATACATTCTTTCGGGACTAGGTATAGTCACACTTGCATTCTCACAAGACAAAATAAAAAATAGTTTATCCATAAAATTCTTAAGTTCTTTATCTTCCAGCGTTTTCTTAGCAATAGGCGGAATATTAGTTGTAGCAGGCGTTGTTGTTCTTATCATGTCGAATAATTCTCCCAAGAACTCAACAGTAAAACAATCAAAAGAAGAAGTCCCTATTTATGAAGGCGAGGGAAAACATAGAAAAATAATAGGCTACAGAAAAAATTAAGTATAAAATTTTATAAATTTATATTGAATGTTTAAACAAAACTTTTTGTTGTTTCTCTAAATCTCTCATTCGTTTGTCAAAATACTTCTGATCAATAATTCCCCTACTCAAATCTTTCCTCAAATCATCCATTCTTCTCCTAACAGCAATCTCTGCCTCTTCTATCGAACCTTTTCCGGATCCTTTTATTTTGTTCCATAGCATAATTCGAGAAATAGTCCCATCTGCCAATAAAAAGATAAGGGCAACCAAGGCTGTCCAGATATAAACCTGCCCATACAAGCTATCTTCGGAAGTAGCATAAAGGCCTAAATAAACACATATGAAGAAAACCCAGCCTAATTTTCTAATAACGGCTTGCTCTGATGCAATCCCCATCAAGAAGAAAAAGTAAATAACAAAGGGTAAGAAGGCTGTCAAGGCTATACCAAAAACCTGATAGGACATCAAAACAGTATTCATCCATTCAAAATTAATATATCTAACCGAGAGCATTGGAACTGCAACAGAAAGAACAATTACAACATTCTTTTGATTTTCAAAAAAAGGCATTCTAACAAGGGAAACAAAAGTAATAGACAAAAGAATTATAAAAAATAAAAATCTTTCAAATAGCATATAACCAGTATAGTCATAACCCCCAAGAAAAAACTGAAAGAAGGGTTGAATCTGATAAACTGCACTATCAATAGAACCTATAAAACTATAACCATAGGCTGAAACAAAATTAAGCACTAATACAGAAAAAAGTAGAGCGCCGATAAATGAAAAAAATATCTTTTTATTGTTTAGCATGTTGATCTGAGGAATAGAAGATTTATAAATATTTACTTACTCGCGGCAGTAATTCTCTTTTGAAGTTCTTTGATATCAGCATTATAAGCATTTATTCCTGTTGCAGCCCCTACACTAATAATTCTTGCATGATAGCTATCTGGGTTGCCCCTTTGAACAGCATTTTTCCATTGATCATTACACTCATTGAGTTGGTCATAGTAGAACACCAAATTTTTACCCCTTACATGTTCTTTAGATCTAGAAATTCTGGCACGATTAAAGAACCCTTGTACTGTTCCATCCATTATAGCCATAACAAACGCTAATATTGCAGTTAGAGGATAAATTGTAACAATTATAACATTACTGCTATCTGAAATCCCCTGCCTCATAACCCATATTGCCAAAAACACTACTGCAAAGAATATCCAAGCAGTTCTTCTAATTGCAGGAGATTTAGGTGTGCCTAAAGACTTCTCAACAAAGAAGAAATATAAAATAAAGGGTATAGCTGCACTAATAACAACGCCAAAGGTTGTATATGGCATTAATATTGTATTAATTAAATCAGCAGTCAAATATCTGATAGAAAGAACAGCAACCACACCACTAACAACCCAATGAGTCCACCCTTCTTTAAGAAAATCAATACCCGATGTTAAAAGAATAGAGGAAGTAATAGAAAGAATTAATAATAATAACAAAACCTTTGCAAAAAATATACCTGATGAATCCATTTTCCCCACTGCAGAAGTATCTCCAACAATGAACTCTAAAGGAGCCTTAACAACATCATACACATTTGAAATTAATCCCGAAACCATCTCAACAATCGGTTTAAATGCATCAGTAGTAGTTGTAGCCTGACCAGTCACGACATTTCCCGTCATTCCTTTGTATAAGAAAAATAATGCAGCTAATAAAATTAAAATTCCCAAAACATACCAAATCCATGAAGAACAACACTTATCAGCTTTCTTTTGAATAAAAACCTTAGTGGGAGAATTAACAATAACCTTCTTTTTTACATTAGTCTTCTTTTTTGGCATGAACAAAACAGAAAAAAGAACTATTTAAATTTAATTATTCTAAAATTACAAATTAATCTTGTTCAAGAACTTCCACTTTCTTATCCTGAGCAAGAATGTTAACAATTTCATTATTAAGATTTGCAACCTCTCCCTTTGCAAAGGGCCCAATTGTTTCTCCTTCCATATCTAAGAACTCTTCAACACAGCTAGTAAATTTTACCAACTTAAAGGAAGATTCAGTTTTTCCACCAAGAACCATAGAACTACTTAAGTTCTTATCTGCCTTTTCCAAACTTTTAACAATATCTTCAAATAATTCTTTTTCAAAATCAAGCAAATTCTCAAAATCCTTCTTACTAATCCCTGTTTCAGAAGCTACAAAGGCTAAAGTCAAAACTTTCTTCCGTCTTCTTAATAGTAATTCTTTGAATAAAGCCATCGCGTTCTCTAGTCTCTTCTTACTTTTCAAGACAACATCTGAGAACATATCATCATCTTTATCTGAGAATTTCTTTTTCTCTGAGAAATACTCAGAAACGTCTGTCAAAAAAGTCTTTTTTAACAATTGCAAATCATCACTATATCTTTCCTTTCTTAAAGCCTCATAAAGATCATTGTACGCTATCATAACATACAAAAACAGCTTTCCTTTAAAAGAATTTATGTTCTCTTAAGAATAGGGACAAACACCAGATTTTTAAACAAAAGAAACCTATTCAGACTATGTTTAAATTCCTAAAAGAAAAGCTAAATCAATGGAAAGAGAAGGTAAAAGAAGAATTTTCAGAACCAGAAATTAAAGTAACCAAACTTTCTGAACAAAAGAAAAAGAACAAAACAATCAAACAAATAAAATCTTCCAAAAAAGAAATTTCGAAAACAAAAACAACTAAGAAAGAAAAGTCTCCTAAAAAAACAAAAGAAGAAATAGAGACTCCAAAAGAAGAAACAATAGAGGTTCCCAAAGAACAACACAAAGGATTTCTTTCTAAACTATTTTCCCATAGTACCGAACAAAAGGTTTCTGAACAAATCTTAGAAGATATTAAAGATGCAGGGACAAAAATAGAATCTCCAGAGGAAAGATTAGAAACAGAACAAAAACAATCTTTCTTTGATAGATTTAAGAAAAAAGTTACAGAAGAAAAATTCGACGAGCTTTTCACAGAACTTGAAATGATTATGCTCCAAAATAATGTAGCCTATGAAGTAGTAGAATTCATTAGAGGAAGATTAAAACATGACTTAGTTGGAAAAAATCTTTCTGAAGTAAACTTAGAAGAAAAGTTAAGGGATGCACTTGAAGAAATTCTAATCAATCCTCCAAACTTAATAAAAGAAATTAAAGACAAACTGAAGGAAAAGAAACCATATGTAATTGCATTCGTAGGGATAAATGGTTCAGGTAAAACCACTTCCATTGCAAAGGTAGCTAATTTACTTAAAAAAGAAAAACTTTCTGTTTGCCTAGCCGCAGGAGACACTTTCAGAGCGGCAGCAATTGAACAACTCGAAATACATGCAAACAAACTGAAAGTCCCCATAATAAAAAAAGATTACAATTCCGACCCAGCCTCAGTAGGATTTGAAGCTATATCCTATGCAAAAAAGCACGGAATAGAAGTAGTTTTAATTGATACAGCAGGAAGAATGAATACAAAAGAAAGTCTAATGAAAGAAATGGAAAAAATAATCAAAGTTTGCAATCCTGACAAAAAAATATTCTTAGGAGAAAGTATAACTGGAAATGATGCAACAGAGCAAGCTCGTTCTTTCAATCAACACATTTCGATCGATGGCATAATCTTAAGCAAAGCAGACATCGATGAAAAGGGCGGAACGGCCCTATCCGTTTCTTACATAACAAAAAAACCAATTTACTTTTTAGGAACAGGGCAAGCCTATGACGACTTAGAAGTTTTTGACAAAGACAAGATGATTAAGACATTAGGACTATAAAATGAAAGAATACCAAAAGCATATTGTTTCTACACAAAACTATCAAGTCTGGCTCCATAGAACATCTAAAGAGTTAGTAGACAAAATTATGAAAGAAGGATTTTATTTTGATCAAGATCTAAGCGCAACAGCCACTGCACAACAAAGAGACTTAAAAACTGCAGAAGGAATTTACAAAGTAGGGCAAGATTTTGGAGAAGCAGTCATTGTAATCAAAATCCCCGAAGTGTTTGTAAAGAGACATTATTTAGTAACTCATGGAGATGGTTTAAAGGGGCCAAAACATGAAGGATATCTTGGAGACAGAGACGTAACCTACTGGAGCGATAAAGAAAAAGGTTTTATGATTCAACGAAAACATGTGCATGGTTGGATAGACAGAGAAAAAAACGATTATCATGAAAACCCGTATAGAGATAAACCTCAAAAGTTAACTGATAAACATTTCCCGCCGATGTTTTATGGAGGATTGGAAAAAGATTTAATAGAACCGGAGAAATTACCAACAAATAAAACACTTAAAAAAAGAAAACAAAAAAAGAGAGCGGAGCTTCCACCACCTCCTTCAGAAATAAGTATCCACCTTTAATTTTCCCCATCCAAAACCTTAAAACTACTCATTCTTTGGCTATTTTATGCTAGAAAAAGTATCAGAAGCACTAACAGGCGGAATCAAAAAAATCACAAATGCGATTTTTGTAGATAAAAAACTTATAGATGCAATCATCAAAGACCTACAACGAGCACTTATTGAAGCAGATGTAAATGTCGAACTTGTTTTCAAACTGAGTCAAAAAATAAGAGAAATTGCAATTGACGAAAATATTAAAGGAGTTGACAAAAAAGAACAGCTAGTAAAATTAATCCACGACCAAATTGAAATATTAATTGGTAAAGGTAAAGAACTAAAATTAGAGAAAAAAGAAAAAATACTTCTTTTAGGTTTATATGGTTCCGGTAAAACAACTTCAATTTCGAAACTAGGTTTTTATTATGCAAAAAGAGGACGAAAAGTCTGTGCTCTTGGCCTAGACACTCAGAGACCAGCTGCTATGAAGCAGCTAAAAGACATGTGTGAGAAAGCAAAGTTCCCAGCATTTATCAATGAGACAGAAAAAGATCCTGCAAAAATAATCAAACAATATGAAAGGGAATTAGAAGAATACGACTTAGTTTTAATCGATACAGCTGGTAGAGATGGTTTAAACGAAGATTTAATTTCTGAAATAAAATCTATTGAAAAGAAAATAAAACCAACCCATAGAATCTTAGTTATCCCTGCAGATATCGGGCAGACTGCAAAAACGCAAGCACAAGAATTCCAAAAAGCACTTTCTGTTGATGGAGTCATAATTACGAGGATGGACGGCACTGCTAAAGCTGGAGGAGCCCTAACCGCTTGCGCAGAAACAAATGCTCCTGTTTTCTTTATAGGTACTGGTGAAAAAATACATGAATTTGAAATGTTTAATCCTACTTCTTTTATTTCTAGACTACTTGGAATGGGAGACCTAGAAGGGTTGCTTGAGAAAGTTCGTTCAGCAGTTGACGACAAACAACAAGCAAAAATCGAAGAAAGACTGAAGGAAGGCAAATTTAATCTAAACGATTTATATTCTCAATTAGAATCCATGGGCCAACTAGGAAGTTTCGATAAACTTATGGGGATGATTCCGGGTTTTGGAAATGCAGCTGCAAAAGTTCCCAAAGAAGCAATGCAAAAACAAGAAGAAAAAATGAAACATTGGAAATACGCAATCCAATCAATGACAAAAGAAGAAGTTGAAAATCCAGAATTATTTGATAAACAAACAACAAGAATCCAAAGAGTTTCTAGAGGTAGCGGAACAACAACATCAGAAATTAGAGAACTTTTGAAACAATATAAAATGATTAATGAAATGATGAAATCTCAATCTTCAATGGCCGGACTTCAGGAAGGAAAAATCGACAAGAAGATGATGGCTAAGTTTGCCAGACAATTTAAAGGTAAAATGAAGATGTAAAATTTAATTACATTATGAAAATTTTTCTAAAAAATTAATAAAAAAATATTTTATTTTAGAAAAAAACTTTATACCTTCTTTTCCAAACTGAGAAGAAATAGCCAAATCTTTCTCAAATATATCTTTCTTCATTTTTAACAAAACCTTCTTATCAAAAACCTCTAGATTAAGTTCATAATCCCAAAGAAAAGAACGATTGTTTAAATTAGCACTTCCAACAATAGCTATCCGATCATCAATCAAAACCGCTTTCCCGTGCAAAAAAGTATTTGGATAAATAAATATTTTTACTTTTGCTTTATGTAAAATAAACAAAACTCTCTCCACGAGAATTCTTAAAAACCCAATATCTAGCCTATCTAAAGAAGTAAGAATAACGACTTTAACCCCCCTTCTACTCGCTTTACAAAGAGTATTTATAATAATCGGATTTAAGATATAAGGATTCTCAATATAAATATATTTTCTCGCAGATTTTATATCTCGCACTAAAGATCTAAGTAACTTACCTTGATTTCCAAAAGCATTAGTCATAACTTTAACACATATCCCTTTTTTGAAAATCGGCTGCTTTCTAAAAAAAGAATGAATACTATTTTTCTTAATTAATCCCCCCTCTCTAATCCAAGATCTAAAAAATGTAAACTGTAAAGCATTTACTGCAGGACCAACAATTTTAAACTGAAAATCTCTCCAAGAATTTGACTTTAAAAACGGCGAAAGATACTCTTCACCTATATTTGCTCCACCGGCATAAGCAACTCCCCCATCAACAACAAGAATTTTTCTATGGTTTCGTTTAAAAAATCCCCTAACTCCGCTTCTCTTAAAGATTCCTTTATTATACCATGCTGACTTAAGCATATCTGAGAAACGAAGTGAAAATCTAAGATTTACTCCAGAAGCAATCATTTTATTATATAAGACAAGCCTACCCTTAAATGGATATGAACCTACAAAATCTAAAATTACATTTACTAAAATACCTTCCTTTGCTTTTTTACATAGTAGATCTGTAAAAACTACACCCACGCTATCTGCTTGGAAAATATAAAATTCCATGTTTATGCTTTTCCTTGCGTTATTTATTGCAGAATAAAATTCATTATAAATATCGTACGAAGAAGTTAAGGGAGTAAATAAATTTCCACACGAAGAAATCTGAACACCCCCATACTTATCTTCTAAAATTCTCCCAAGTTTATGTAGCGATACTTTTCCTTTCATATTGCCACAAGATTATCTAAATTTAAAAAGATGTGTGTATTATAAAATTAGAAATAAAAATAAAATTTTATTAATTACTTGTAGCATTTAACCAAACCAATAACTCCAATTACAACAATAACTACTGGAATTATCCAAGAAATTACTCCTGTTATTAAATCACCTAAAGCAGTTACTCCGATTTTAGGAAGAATCAATAAAATTCCTAAAAGAAGAACTAGCCAAGCATAATATTTACCTTGCATTTCCATAAACCTCCATTAAAAAATAAAGAATTATTTATACAGCTATCCAAATTTTCTTCCAACAGACTCCAACGTACTCACTAATCCGGAAGAAACTCTAGCAATATAGACCATATCTTCCTTAGGATAAACACTCCCTAATGGAAAAGGCTCTTTTTTAAATAAGGCAATAAGAGGCTCATCACTTTTTTGTCTAGAAGCTATTTCTCTAAGAACATCAACATAATTTCGTGGATGAACAAACCCTGAATTTGGGTCACTTGCAAAAAAAGAATCAATAACTTCTAAAAAAGAAGGGTGAATATTATATCTCACCGGGCCAACAGATTTATTATCTGGATTAATGAGGGGACTACATAAAATTTCCACAGAGTTCCCAACCACTCGCAAATTCTCTATCTGCGTCCCTTTTCTCATGATACCCACATAAATTACCATAAAGAAGTCTATCAATTTTACTTTATAAAAATTATTGTACTGTTAAAATTCCTGTGAAAAATCCTTTCCAAACATATTCAAATGATCCAAAACATATTTTTCAGAAGAACGAGCAACACACACCATACTTGAAGAACATTCAGTATCTAAAGACCGATCTAATAAAGGTTTCCTAAGATCGAAGAGAACCAGGATAGGATCCGGAGTTTTTTGTCCACAAAAAATATCTCTTAAAATCCCTTTGTAAGTATTTGAACTAGCTCCTGGATGGGATTCATGAGGGAAAAAAGAATCAATAACTTCTAAAAAAGAAGGATTAACTGGAAAATTGACAGATCTTTTACTTCCCAGAACATTATGAGATTGACATATAATATGAATTGGAGGTCCGGAGATAATAGCACCTTCAACTTGCATACTACCTTCAATTGTGCCAATATAAATTGCCATCGAAACACCTATTAGAAATGATTTATAAACAATATTGTTCTCAAGAATACATGACAAAACAAACACTAGCACAGGGTGCGGAAGCTATAATAACTAGGGATAAAAATACAGTTACTAAACACAGAATTTCAAAATCCTACAGACACAAAGAAATTGATGAAAAAATAAGAAAATCTAGGACAAGAAAAGAAGCAAATATCTTGAAAAAAGCAAAAGAACTAAAAATTGCAGTCCCGGAATTATTTAAACAGGAAGAATTTTCTCTTGAGATGGAATTTATTGAAGGAGATAGACTATCAGACAAACTTAACTCTTATGAAGAAAAAAAGCAGTTAGCGGTTTTAAAAAAACTCGGAATAGAAGTTGCAAAACTTCATCAAAATGACATAATACATGGAGACCTAACCACTTCCAATACAATTCTGAAAAAAGAAGAAATTTATATTATTGATTTCGGCCTAGGATTCATCTCAAAAAGAATAGAAGATAAAGCCGTGGACTTACATTTAATAAAACAAGCACTGGAAGCAAAACATTTTCAAAATTATGAAAAATTATTTAAAAAATTTATTGAAAGTTATTCTAAAAATCACAAAGAATCGGAAGCTATCCTAGAGCGATTTAAGAAAGTAGAAGCGAGGGGTAGGAATAAACATTAAAACTTAACAGCCGTTCCAAAACATGAAATCTCGGAAGCTCCTTGCATAATCATTGAAGTAACAAATCTAACGCCAACAACCGCATCTGCTTTCATGCCTATCGCTTCATTAACCATTCTATTGTATGCTTCATCTCTTGACTGTGAAAGCAATTCTGTATAACTTTTAATCTCCCCACCAACAAGATTCTTAAAACCAGCCATTACATCTCTTCCAACGTTTCTTGCCCTAACTGTATTTCCCCTCACAATTCCCAAAATCTTTTTTGCTTTTTTCCCAGGAATTTCATCAATAGTTACAACAATCATATTAATCTCATCACTTTTTAGTTTTTATAGCTTTCCGTTTTAGTTCGGGTTTTATTTGCTCAATTTCATCTTGTTTTCTTAAAGTCAATAGAATAGCAATACCGATCCCCAAACATATTAAAGAGTAAATAATTATTGGCCAAACAATAAAAGAAATGCAAAACAAAATAACACCAAGTACCACAAAAAACATTCCAGCAATCAGCCCTGCAATATCATAATCTTTCATAAATAATTAAGAAAGAAGAACTTTTTAAACATAATTGATGGAAAACCAAACCCTTAAAAATAGCTAAATTCAATGAATTTTAATAGTTTGGTTTAGGGACTGAACTTTGGAAACTTCGGTTTCCTAAAAGCCCTATAGTCTAGTGGTCAAGGATACAGGCCTTTGACGCCTGTGACCCCGGTTCGAATCCGGGTGGGGCTATGATACATTATCTAAAAAAAGAGGCATTCTAATCTAAATACGCTAAGTCAAAACATTTAAATATTAGTTGAAAGTAGTTACGACTAGTGAAAAATGAAGAATTACACTCCCAATTATTTAGCGACTCTATGTTTAGGTACAATCTTAAGTTATTCTAGTATTTATGCGTCTGGAAATGGTTCAGATGAGCCGGGTTTTGTTGCCCCGCCTAAAAATAACTCATCCCCGCTTGCACCACCCCGTTCAATATCTTCTGCAGAAACCGCAGACCCTTGTTGTTGCTGTCCTGTTACGCCCCAAGCAAGAACGGAAGCAAAGAAACCCCCGCAACCGCCAATTTTGATTACAAAACTTAAAAGTGAAAGAGAAAGTGAAAATTCTAAATTAATTAAAAAATTAGTTAAAAAGTAAATCACTTAAAAAGCCTACAATAAACTATATCTTAACATCAGAGTCCTTCAAATGTTCGTCATGCTGATCCATAGAACCATCAAGCAAACAATCAAAACAAGTCTGTATAGATCCATCTTCTCGCTTATAAGAACCCCTACCTTTACATTTTGGACAATTCATATTTCCCATAAAAACTAAACTAAAAACGAATATTTAAGGATATCTATATATAAGAATATAATAGGACCATACACAAATAACTAACCAACAACTTTAAAAAGCACCAAAAATACCTATTTTTACTATGGTAAAAGCTAAAACAATGGAAGCAAAGTATCCAAAACCAGTTTGGTTAAAGATGACAGAAGAAGAATTAAGAAAACTAATATTAGAACTTTCTGAAAGAAACCAACCTGCACAAATAGGATTAATATTAAGAGACCAATATGGAGTTCCAACAACAAAAGTTTTTGGGAAAAAATTATCTGCTTACTTAAAAGAAGCAGGAAAAAATGAATTCTTTGAAGTAAAAAATATAGAAAAGAAAGTTGAAAGAATGAAAGAACATATGAAAAAAAATGGTCAGGATAAAAAAGCAAAACACAAATTCCAAAAGGCAAATTCAAAGCTTAACGCAATAAGAAAGTACACTTCGAAAAGAAAACAAAATTAATTCTTTCAGAAACGATTTTTCTTTATAAACATTATTTCCGTTCTAAAACTACAACAAAATTTATAAAGAAAAACTTCTCAACCTTTTTATAAAAAGAGAGGAATTATATGATTAATAGCATAATTAAATTATCAACCGAGTTTTTAGAAGTTACAAAAGGTAAATCGATAAGAATTATATCTCACTATGACACCGACGGAATAACCTCAGCAGCAATTATCACAAAGACATTAAGAAGATTAGATAAGAAATTTAGTTTGAGAATAGTAAAAGGGCTTGATAAAAAAATACTCAATGAAGAACTTAAAAGAAATTCTAGAGAAATATTACTTTTTGTCGACCTTGCATCCAATAATTTAGATTATTTTCAAAATTTAGAAAATCCAATTTTTATCTTAGATCACCACGAAATAGACAAAACCAAAATAAATGAAAAAATAAAAATAGCAAACCCTCATTTATTTGAAGAAGAGGAAGTCTGTGGAGCAGGAATATGCTATTTATTTTCAAAAGCAATATCTGAGAAAAATAAAGATCTTTCCTCTTTAGCAGTTATAGGTATGATTGGAGATAGACATGAAACTAAAATAAATAAAATATATCAACAAATTCTAAATGATGCAGAAGGACTAGAAATAAAAAAATCACTCCTAATATTCTCTGCCACTAGACCTTTAAGAAAGTCCCTAGAATACTCTACAAATTTTTTCATCCCAGGAGTTACAGGATCTGCACAAGGAGTATCAGAATTACTAAGAGAAAACCAAATCTCCTCAGAAAAAACTCTTTATGAATTAGATGAAGAAGAAATTTCAAAACTAGTAACCTCTATTTTAATAAGAATAGCTTCACATGGAGAAAAAACAGAAATTATTGGCAACATTTATATCATGAAATTTTTTAATAGAAAAGAAGACGTACGAGAGTTGTCTACTTTAGTGAACGCGTGTTCGCGTTTGGGCTTCCCAGAAATAGCCCTTTCCTTTTGTTTACAACATGAACATGCTAAAGAAAAAGCTCAGGAGATTTATGTAAGATATAAACAAGAATTAATTGATGCACTAAAAAATGCAGAAAAAATAGAAAAAATAACGGGAAATGGATTTACAATAATTAATGCAAAGGATTCAATTAAGGACACAATTATTGGGACAATCACCTCTATTCTTTCTTCATCCTTAGACTATAAAGAAGGAACAGTTTTAATAGGAATGGCCTATAATCAAGACAAAATAAAAGTATCCGCAAGAATAGCGGGAAGAAAGGGCAAAAACCTAAAAGAAGTATTAGAGAGAACAATTAATCTTAATAATATTGAAGCAGAAGTAGGCGGACACCAAATGGCGGCAGGCTGCCTAATTAAGAAAGAAGATGAAAATAAATTTTTAGAAGAATTAAGAAAAATACTTGAAATAGAGATAGTAAAAATCTAACCCAAAAGCCTTAAAAACCCACATTTCTAGCCATATACTATGGAAGCAAAGGCAGAATCTAAGTTTGTAAGAGTAAAATGCTCTAAATGCAAAAATTCTCAAATTATATTTGGAAAGGCGTCCACTAAGGTAAGGTGCTCTGAATGCGATGGAATCATTGCTTTACCCTCTGGCGGAAACGCAAAGATAAGAGCAAGAGTTGAAGAAGTTCTTAAGTAATTTTAAAATGAACAATTTGATAGCTCTTTTCGACATGGATGATACTCTTTGTGATACGACTGGTCAAAAAATAAGAGATGTAGAGAGGTATTTACCAAATGAAAAGAATTTTAGTGTAGATTATTGTTCGCCTGAATGTACTCTTCAAATAAGAACCCTTCTTAGACATACATTATCTCAACCCGGATGGTGGGAAAATTTACGAAAACTAGAGGATGGTTTTGAATTATATGATTTAATGAGAGCAGAAGAAATAACTACAGAAATAGTAACTAAAATGCCAAAAACATACCCGCTAGCACTATGGGAAAAACTTTCTTGGTGTAAAAAAAATACTCCTGATGCTGACAATATAAATCTTACTCTGAAAAAAAGGAGATATCCAGGAGACCTACTTATAGATGATTGGCCAAGCTATGTAACTGGCTGGCTAGATTATAATAAGAAAGGAATAGCTATCCTCCCACTAAGAGAATGGAATAAAGATTATCAAGCTCCAAGAGCTGTACATTATACTGGAAAAAATATGGAAGTGATAAGAACTTTATTAGAGGAACTAAAACAAAGCAAGAATCTCCAACTATAACCTTTTTAAACCGACCATTCTAACTATTTATATGGAAAACCTACAAGAAGGAGAATTAGTATTATGTACTGTAACGGGCGTAGAAGGAACTACTGTTTTTGTAAAAATAGACGAACAAACATCAGGAACAATAAACTTCTCAGAAGTAGCTCCTGGTAGAATTAGGAATATTAGAGATTATGTAATGCCTAACAAAAAAATAGTCTGTAAAATCCTAAGAATTTCTTCAAATAATATAGATCTTTCCTTTAGAAGAGTAAACGCAAAAGAAAGAGATGAAGTAATGGAACAATTTAAGTTAGAACAAACTGCTAAATCTGTCCTAAACTCTCTATTGAAAGAGAATGCTAAGGATGTTGAACAAAAAATCCTTTTAGATTTCAAAACACTTTCAGAATTTTTTACAAAAGCAAGAGAAGAAGAGTCAATAATTGCAAAATATATTCCAAAAGAATTTGAAGAGCAAATAAAGAAAGTTTGTCAAAAAAGAAAGAAAGAAGTTGAAGTACAAAAAATAGTTAAATTAAAATCACTACAACCAGACGGAATAAAAAAAATAAGAACACTATTTGATAACACAAATCCAATAATTGAAATAACCTATCTTGCTGCAGGAACATTCCAAATAAAAGTAAAAGAGGAAGATTACAAAAAAGCAAATCAAATAATCAATGAATTTTTACAGAACATAGAGGCTAAAGCAAAAAAAAACTTTGAAGAATTCTCAATTGAGGAAAAGTAAAATGCCTTCCAAATTAAAGAAATGCCCTAAATGCAACGAATACAATTTAACAGATACTTGCAGAAAATGTAAATCTAAAACAGAAGAAGCACATTATAAATTCATTAAAATTAGAGATGCTCCAAAAAGTGACAATTTCTTTGTCTAAAACAATTTTTTTTCATACAAGCCCCAAAAATTCCCATCCAAATAATCAACATGCCCAATTTTTACAAACCCTCTTTTCTTATGAACCTCTAAAGATTTTCTATTTTTTAATGGACTCTCTAAAATTTCAGCAATCACAAAACCTAACCCTCTTTTCCTAGCAAGGGAGTATATTTCCTCTTCTAAGCTTTTACCAACTCCGGAAAAATTGTCAAACCGAGCAACATGCCTAAAATAAATAACTCTATCATCAATTAGATGATTTTTTACAGAAGAAGTAACTAGGATTCTTTTGTCAAATTTAGGTTTTACTTCTCTCCATTTTTTTAAATCGTATGCTAACGCATATCCAACAATTTTCCCTCCAAATTCCGCAACAATCGAAAAAACATCTTCAGAAGAAATTAGATTTTTCAGTTCATCTTCGCTTAACGGATAAACCAAAAAACCCTCTTTTTCTGCAGACCTTAGAGATTTATTTTTTAATAATTGCCCCTTTTGGACTTCCAAAATACCAGAAATATCTTTCTGCTCTGCAGAACGAATAATGACTTCTTCACCCATATAATCAAATAAGTTTCTAACCTTTTAATCCTTTTCAATAGTTTTTACAAGCCACAGGAGAGGATTGAACTCCCGACCCTCGCATTACGAATGCGATACTCTACCGACTGAGCTACTGTGGCATGCTTTAAAGAAAAATTAACCCTATTTATAATTGCCTAAATTAAACTTTTTTACAAATTTCTCTTTTCACAATTTCCATGTCAACTTCCCATAAGGGTTTCAACTTTTGATTGTAAATTATAGCTGCAGGATGGAATAATGGGATCAAGCTTATTTTTACTCCATAAAATACCATCTCTTTAACTTTACCATGAACAGAGGTAATTCCTACTTGCTTATTCATATTTTCCACAACACCATCAGCTAAGAAAAATTTAGTAGCATAATTCCCCAAGGAACAGACAACGCTTGGCTTCATATCTTTAATTTGCTTAACCAACCAAGGAGTATGTAATTTAATCTCTTCGGGCAATGGATTTCGATTCTCTGGCGGTCTACATTTAAGTATATTCGCAATATAAACGTCTTTTAGACTCAACCCTACATTATTCAACAGCTTGTCCAAATTCTTCCCTGCAGCACCCACAAAGGGAAATCCTTGCTCGTCCTCCTTCCTACCGGGAGCCTCTCCAACGAAAAGAATTTTAGAACTTAATTCGCCTTTCCCAACAACAATATTTTTACAATTCTTACAAATTTCTGTCTGCTTCACCAATTCCGCTTCCGGAAAATTAAAATCTGATTCATTGGTGGCCATAGAAGAAACAAAAAAAGGACATTAATAAGTTTACTTCTTATTAGTATATCTAACTGCCTTCTCAACTTTTTTCTCTCTAAGATATTTCCTTAAATAAAAGAACCAAACTAAAACTAAAAGAACAACAATCAATACAATGTAAATAATGACCCTCAAAATCGTTTCATTTCCTTCAGTGACTCCGCCCAAAATTCCGGAAGCATCATCTGAATCAACAAAAAGGGCTATAGAAGAATTATCTGCAACAGTTGATCCCGTAGAATCTACAGCTATCACAACCGTTTCATTTATAGATTTAATACTAACATTAGCTTTTGCATTAGTTATATTAATTAATTTAACCAATAAATCATAAATACCATTCGCATCAACATCTAATTTCCATTCTTCACCTACGCTTAATGTTTTTATCTGAGGAGTAGAAGATACATTTATTGTTGCACTTGTATTTGTTATCTCAATAATTCCTGCATGGTGAGTCTCATTTCCAAGTTTAAACCCTATTCTGCTTCTATTTGTCAATTCTCTTGTATACCCCGCACTAAATTGTACCGAGCTAAGAACCGGATATGTCGAAAGCCAAAGACCCGTTTCGCCTCCGCCGCCTCCGCCGCCAGAAGAACCACCACTATCTGCAGGGAGATCATCTGTTGTAAAACTATATGTTCCATTAACAATACAATTTCCAGACCTATCACATGTAGTGATGTTATAATAATAACGTGTAGATGTAGTTAAACCAGACAGAGTTACTGTTCTTGACCCATTAATAAAACTTAAATTGTTTTCAAATTCAGAATTAGACAAATCACTTTCAAGACTAAAGTTAACTGAAGAGTTCGCCCCCTCATTTGCAGACCACCTAATAACCGCGCTCGTGGTTGAAGGACCTACTGAAGGCGCAGAAACAACATTTAATTCAATCCTATCTAAAATAAATATCGCTTGCTCGTCACCAATATTACCAAAATTGTCTGTAGCCACAATAGTTAAAGTTATAAAACCGTCATTTAAATCATTAAAATCAGAACCAGAGATATTTATACCTAAAGCATTCATTATTGTACAAGATACTGAAGCAAGAAAAGAAATAAAATTTCCATTTTCATCTTCAACAGAATAATTACAAGAATTATCATCCAATTCTGCAAGTCCAAAGTCGCCGATACTGACATTAATGAATAAATCCTCAGAAGCATTATAAACTTGATTTTCAACCGGCTCGGTTATATTTACCCGAGGGCCTGTTGAATCGTAATTAAGTGCACTCAAGTCACCCATCTGAGTCCCTATATTTCCAAAAGAATCATTAATATAGAGGGTTATATTTAATACACCATTTGAAGATGAATTAATCAAAAAAGCATACGTATTATTTGCTACAGCTTCTGCCGCAAGATCTAAATCTAATGGATAAGATTCGTTATAAAAAGGACAAGCAACAACATCTCCAAAAATTTCATCCCCACCGCCAATAGTATATTTGTACCAACAAGACTCTTGATTTGTGTCTGGAGTATTTGGATCTCCTGAAAGAGTGAAATTAATATAAAATGGTGCTGAAAAATTACCACCAACTTCAATAATAGGAGTCATATTTACTGAAATAGTAGGAGTAGTAGAATCATAATGAAAAGAAATCATTTCAGTAGAATAAATATTTTCCCCAGTATCATTACAATAAACAGTCATATTTATATCTCCAACCCAACTTATCCCATTACTTAAATAAATAAATCCATTTTGCGCTAAAGCAACAGGTTCATTACTAGTATTTGCCTCATTTTCTCCCTGTTGTATCACTGCCCAACAATACCCATCCAAAGTTGCATTAACTGTAAAATTAATATAGCTATCTGCACCTAATGATTGCGTCCAATTAGAATTATTCAAAGGGCTTGTAATATTAAAAACCTCTGCACTAACCATCCCAACAAAAAACATTAAAAACAATACTGATAAACTCAAAACAATTCCTGTTTTACTTTTCACCATCTTTGAATTATTATATCTAAACACTATTTGAATACTTCGAAAAGTCAAATTCCTTTTCGTTAACTGCCATTAGATCTCCTCTAAAATTATTTTATCCTTAAACCCGCCCCTCTTCTCGGTCTTTTGTTTTCTTAATAATTCTAATTTTTCTTTATCAATTTTCCTATAATCGCATATATTATAAATTACTTCCAAAATATCCGCAAGCTCTTCCGCTTCATTCTCACCAGCACAAAACTCCCCCAACTCCTCTTTTAGTTTTTCTTTTAACCTTGATCAGTATTCTTCATCAGATGCTATGTGGTAAGAAACATCTTGCCCTTTTTGTTTTATAATTTCTGGTATTTTATCCCTAACAAGCTTGTTGTAAATCATAACTTTTTAATAAAACCAAACTTAATAAACTTAGCCAAACAAACTTTTTTATGCCCTTATAGTTCAGCCCGGATAGAATATGACCTTGCGGAGGTTGTGACCGAGGTTCAAATCCTCGTGAGGGCGTAAAAACTTTCTAAATAAAAAAATTTAGACCAGATTCGGTAAACTGCAAAACGCACCTATAATGAAAATCTTTTTTCTTTTTAGCTTGAGTATCGTCTTCTAAATTACCGAGCTTATGAAATTTACCAACAATAGAACAACAACTAACCGCAGAAGCTGTTTCTTGAACAGCATTGAGAGAACTTTGCGCTCCAGAATATCTGGGACATCCTCTATAATCATCACCAACGTAATCACATTCATCATACCCAAAGCCTCTTCCATCTGCATCTGAACCATAGGTCAATTCGCACGCATGTCTTACATCCAAAGGGTCATCACCAAATAATCCCGGCTTTCTTGAAGGACATTTAGTAAAATGAAATTCACCATTTAAAATATCTTTTAAAATATCATCAGACATAGGACAATCCATTCCTCCAGATTCAGCAGCTGCTTTAAATCCATAATCACCCATCAGTCTACCTTAACGTCGTGCAACCCGTCTGTTTCAACTTGGAATACGGTTTCGTTATCAGGCAAATTCGGAGAGTCTATCAACTTTGCAACTCTCGTATCTTTCTTACTTCTTCTCAAATACATTCTGTAAGTAGATGCATGTGCAACAATATTTCCACCAACCGCAGTAGTGGGATCACCAAACATCATTGCAGGGTTTGCCATTACTTGATTAGTTACATAAACTGCAATATTATAACTTTCCGCAATCTTCATTAGATTGTGCAGGTATTTATTCATTTTCTGTTGTCTATCTGCGAGCATCCCTCTTCCAGTAAACTCGGCTCTAAAATGTGCAGTCAATGAATCAATAACAATAAGTTTTATAGGTTCACCATTCTTAATTAACTCAGCAACTTTGTCCATTAATAAAATTTGATGATCAGAATTAAAGGCTCTTGCAACCAAGATATTTTTTAAAACTTTATCTGAATCCGCATTATATCTTGCAGCTAACTGTCTAATTCTTTCAGGTCTAAATGTACCTTCGGTATCAATAAAAACTGCTTTGCCATTTGCACCGCCTTGCTCTACGGGCAATTGGACATTCACAGTTAACGCAAGCGCTAACTGAGTCTTCCCAGAACCAAATGCTCCGAAAGCCTCAGTAATCGCCTTAGTTTCCACTCCTTTCCCACCCAGAAGGTTATCTAAATTTTTACAACCAGTAGTAATATATACAACTTCTTTTCGTTTTTCTGCAAATTCCAACCCATCTGAAAAACCTAAATTCATCATAGAACGAGCTGCTTGAATTGCTTTTCTTGCAACAGCTTCGCCCATTCCAGCCATTTCAGCCAAATCACTCGGACCCATAACAGCTAAACCCATTAAATCATAAATTCCAGCCGCTTCGAGTTTTGCAGCAGCACCAGGACCAATTCCAGGAACATCAATTAGTTTCTTTTCTGATTCTTTTTCTACCTTTTCCTCTTTTTTCTTCTTGGGCTTTTTCTTATCTTCCTTAAGATCAACTTCTTCAATTTCCTTTTCTTCTTCAATAACCATATTCAAAAAAACCCTCTTCCTTTTATAAACATTTATGTAATCAAATCTCTATGTTAAAAAATATTTTATCGTCAGAAAAACATCACACAAAAGTAACAAAACAAAAATAATCTCTTCAAAAATGCCTCCAGAACTAAAACCAATTAGACTAAATTTATTTTTATATATTGGCCAAAACAAGTGAATTCCTCTTTTTGTAAAAAAATCTAAAAACAAATGATTGAAGTATCCAACAAAAAATCCAACTCCTGCAGCAACACTAAAGGAGTAAATTACTAAACTAATAACAAACGCTATAAGTAAGCTATGAATCATCCCCCTATGAGAAAAAAATAATTGAAACGGCCTAAAAATCCAATAACTGCCCAACTTGCTCTTTGTAGAATCAATATCAACAAACAAAGTAGCAATTAATAAAAATACTCCAAAGATAATTTTATCATAAAAACCAACACCTAAAAAATTAAAGAAAATTAAATAAATAAATAACGCAAAAGCAAAATGAGTTCTAAATAACATAAAAAAATAATTACAAATTAATATTTAAACTTTGATATAAAATTAAGTTAAAGTAAAATCGCCCTTCAGGGTTTTATTAGGAAATACTGTAAAACCTTTACCACTCTTAATATCAAACTCAACAATTCTTCGATCAATATTTGCCCCTCTTAGTTTGATAACTTCCAATGCTCTCTTTCTCTCGCCACCCTTGTAATAGACATTATAAATTGCAACAATACCATCAGATAAGAAAGATACTGCTTCGCCAGCTTCTTGGAATGTGGAACCAACGTGAGTTGGACTAGATACTTCTCTAATCAACAAAGAAGTCATATTATGAGATTCCAAATACCTAAATAGCTGCTCCATGTAAATTCTAAATCTTGATTCTTCCCCAGAAAACGCAGAAGAAATAGAAGATAGGGAATCTATTAAAACCAAATCTGGTTGGAAATCTGTAGGAATTAAAACTGGTTGTACATCAATCAATAATTCTTTTTTAGCTTCGCTCAACAATGCTTCGACGCTTCTTGCAATATCTAAAGCATTGAATCTTTTAACATAAAGTAATTTTTTCTTTTCAAAGGTATCAACATCTGCGCCAAAAGACTTCATATGGTATCTTAATCTGTATTCTGGTTCCTCAAAACTCATGTATAAAACTTTTTTTCCTCGATTACACATTTGCTTAGCAATTTCCAAACAAAGTAAAGTCTTACCACTACCAGGACCGCCCTCAACCAAAATCGCACTCCCTTTAGGAATACCTTCTCCAATTAAAGAATCAAAACCAGGAACATATGTCTTTAAAAATTCCTGCTTAAACTCATCTTTTTTTTCTACCATATCACTCTCTTATAAGTACCTAACTAATAACGTTTATAAATCTTACGAAAATATTATTCCCAAAAGGTAATCACGAAATACAAATAAAAACAACGCAAATAAAAAAGAAGGAGCATAAGGAATCCCATCTTTAACATAAATTTTTTTATTAAATTTTTTTAAATATTTAAGATCTTTTGCATTTAACCCTTCCCAATTCTTTCTAAACATTTTTTTCCCAACCTCTACATCGAAAAATAACCAGTCCCCTTCACGTAAATTTTTAGTACTAACTAATCTTTTCATAGAAATTTCTTCCAAACTTTTGGCCATACAAATTAAAAATACAAAAGCAAAAATAAAAATAGAAAAAATAAAGATTAACTTTTCGAAGAAACCCAAAAATAAAAAAATAACAGCTAGATAAATTAAGAAAATATAGTATTTCTTATTTAGCTCGCTTAAGAAAACAACCTTTACCTTCTTAAAATCTCTAAAGAAAAGATATGAAGAGTAAACTAAACTATAAACACTTCCACAGACAAAGAGAAGTATCGTATAGAAAAATAAGTTATAACATGAAAAACTTAACAAAGGAGTAAAAAAAAGAGGTGAAAGAGCAAAAAATAATTTAGAATCTCCTCCAGAAAAGAATCTCCCATAATAAAATGCAAAACTCAATAAAGAAACAATAAAAACAAACGAGCCAAAAGTAACGAGAACTGTAGGGTTGGTAAACAACTGCTGAGTAAATCCCAAAAATAAAACACCCGTAGAAAACAAAAAGAGATTTAACCAATCATCAATTTCCCTTCTTGTGAAATCTTGATAAACTGCAAAAAAAACACCTAGTAGATAAAAAATGATTAGAAAGTTCATCTCGATTCCCTATTGGAAATATTAATAGCCCTAAATCTTCCACCTTTTTTAAACTCCCTATTTTTTCTCTTGGCCTTTTTATCATTCTTATTCTTCCTTCTCTCAGAATAGCCGTAATCATCCATAGATAAACAAGTGAATGAGCATTATTAAATATTACTAACCGAAACCACTAAGCACAACTGCACCGAGTAATGACAACCCGACAACAGATGCCAGGGCAATAATTAAATATAATACAACCCCATGTTTCAAATTTATACCAATTTCAGCAGTCTGTTCTAACTCATCTTTACCTGATTTAATAATCACCAGAGTAGTTGTCAGAATAAAAATTATTTCAATTAAATACAACCCAATAGAAACTTGTATCCAATATGGAGCAACCATCGTACTAGACTTAAAAATTGAAAGAATACTGCCAAAGCCCATTCCACTTGTTTGAGTAGCATTTGCTGCAGAAGTTGCAGTACCTAAAGCCCCAATAATAGAAGTAATCATTCCAGATAAACCAACAATAATACCAGAAAGTAGCGGAGCCAAGAAAGTCATATTAGATTTCATATCAGAAATAATATCTGCTAACAAGTCAGTTAGTCTTTCGTCAATCTTTCTAATATTTTTTACATAATCAGAAATAGACATTAAACTTCTTGCAGCAACCTGCAACCCCTTCTTAGAAGATTCTATCAAAATTCTCATAGAAGTTTCAATTAAATGAGATGGATAAAAAACGATAGCACCTCTCCTTGGATTAAATAATGCATTCTCCACAGACATCCCTAGCTGTTGGATGTTCTGATTAACCAATCTGAAAAATCCTTCGGTAGAAGTCCCTTTAACAGAATCCAAAACTTTTGAAAATGCAATCTCTGGAGGCATCCCATCGCCCAAACGGTTACCTAATTGAAATAGAGAAGAAGTGAACTCTGCTTCGACTTCTTTATACTTTTCTCTCTCCACTAAAAGCCGCTTTGTTCTTGCGGAGTTTGCTAATATAAAAACTAAAGCAACAGAAAGAGGAACAAGTAAAGAAAGAAGTAAAGAAAGAATTCCATTTGGACCCACAAGCACTCCTCCAATTTCTTGTATACCAAACATCCCCGTATTTTTTCCAAGCATATCCATACCAATACTACCCCAAGCAGGATCTAAAGGTAAACTAAGCCAAGTATGAAGAGGGGTATACATCCATAGCAAAGGAAGAATACCTAAAATAAAAAGAGGTAGACAAATTAAACCAGCAGTATAATACGGCTGAGAAGTATTGTACATATAATACAAAGGATTCTTTTGCAATAAACTTGCTTCACCATAACCTCCGGGCCTTTCCAAAACAACTTTATTAGTCATAAACATAACAAAAAAAGGAACAAGAAGATTAAACACAACAAAAAGATGATACCATTTAATCCCACCCCCCATCATAGTAGTTGCCAAAGGAAGAATTGCTAATGATAATGTAGGCAAAACAATACCTAACATATAAATATTTGTCAAAGGAGATTTTACATTATGCGTATATTTTAACATCTTTTCATAAACACCATCTAAAATAACTTGTAAAGATTTTTCTAAAAATGCAATCCTCCTAGATTCTGAAGGCTCATATAAACTAGATTCAATTAAATGAAATGCTTCGATAAATTCTAAAGAAAAGTCTCTCCAAGTTTCTAAATAATGATCCACACTATCTTTTACAGTGGAATATCTCCCAATCTGAACATCCCAAAAAACTTTTTTGAAATCTAATGCCAAGGGCTCATCTAAATGCTGAGCAGCAAATGCGACTGCCTTTTCAAAATTACTTGTATGTTTCATATAAATAACAATATATAAAATTGCAGGAACCATCTGAGAAGAGGCTTTTAATCTCCATTCAATTGCCAACTTTTGAGGATAACCTGCAGTATAAAAATAAACAAATACAGAACCTAAAACAAATAAAAACAGAAGCATCGAAGGAAATTGCTCAAATCCAGCCTCTGTTGCTAAAAGCCAATATGAAATAATTCCAACAAACCCTAAAAGAAAAACAAGTAAAAAAGATAAGATTGCAAATCCAGCAGCCTCATCAGGAGTAATATTTAGATGCGCAATATCTATATATTTTTGTAAATTCTCTGAATCTTTCCTAGAAGACTTTAAGTGAATTAAATTCCCCACATTCTTGCACCATTTTTCATACCCTGTATAACTCTGTGCTAATCCTTGTCTAAATTCTTGGTAAGATTTACTATATTCAGTAATATCGACCGCACCTTTATCAAAATTATTAACTTGCCCACCTAACTTAGATTCATACTTCTTAAGAATTTCATCTGTTGTCGGTTTACCAGCCATGTTCACTCTCTTTTACATACAACCATTTCCGACTATATAAATATTTAGAAAACCAACAAGAGAAAATATTGAAAGAGATAATTCAGAGGCAAAAATATATACTCGAGAACCCCAAGTTTTATCCAGGGGCAAAGCATCTCGAGTTGTACAAAATTAATGAGAAATATATGTTTTTAAAGCTAATGAATTATAAATTCATACGCTTACTTTCTTTATCAAGCCATTTTTTCCATTCTGGAAAAACCCTATTAGAATCTGGCAATCCGATCTCAGCCATTATCTTTTCAGATATCTGATGAAAGGCATTATTTGAACGAACAGTAAATTCGGCTTCAAGTAATTCAGAATTCTCAGTCTTCTCCGCATAAGAAACAATTTCTTCTTTTATTTTTTGTCTCAAAGTGATATTATCCCAAACTGCATCCCAATTTCCAGCCCAACCTTTAACATTGGAAGCGATATCCTTTATAATTTCAGAATCACCATTGATCAAGTCGTCTGAGGGTTTCAGCTTATCTTCTTTAACCTCATATTTTAACAAATTTACAAATCCTCCCTCGGCCAATGGATCTTTAGTCCAATGTTTTCTAACTTCAGAAATACTCAAAACCCTTCTCCATGATTTCATCCCGTCTGGAGACTTTACGGGATTAGCAACTAGAATACAATCTGTAGCTTTGAAAGAAGTTACTGGAACTCCTAAGTCATTTACAACTCTATCAAAAATACCATAAGGTGACGCACCGTGAATAGTGCCTGCTACAACATTTGCTAATGCACCAATTCTCATAGCTTCATACAGGGCCTTAGCTTCACCACTTCTAATTTCTCCAACTATTAAAGAAGAGTCTCCGAGTCTTAAGGAGGCCCTGATACCTTCCTCTGCAGAAACTTCTGTTGTCTCTCCAGTCAATGCACTTCTAACTTTCATAGACAAGATATTATAATCTAACTCTCGCAAAGCGTCAACGGGAAGTTCGGGAGTATCTTCAACAGTAATAATTCTATACCGCGGCATAATCTCTAACATTAAAGCCCCCAAAACAGAAGTTTTACCCGAAGAACGAGTTCCTGCAACAAGTAATGTTCTCGCCCCATCAATTAAGAAACTCATCACCCCAGCACCAAGACCATCAATCATCTTATTTTTAATAAATAAGGGAAGTGTCCATGGTTTTGTTCTGTGTCTTCTAACCGAATAAGCTAAACCTCCGATGGACAGAGGTTGCTGAATTATAGCGACTCTGGCACTCATATTACTCAAACTTAAATTAGTATCAAGAATAGGATTCGCCTCATCCAAAGCTCTCCCAGACAACATCCTAAACTTTGCAGCCCAAGACTCTACGTCTTCCTGAGACACGACCATATTAGAAGAACACTCTTCATAATCATTATGTCTAACAAAAATCCTAGATAATGCAACCGGAGCATTCAATGAAATATCCTGTAATTTTTCGTCTTGTAACAAAACTTCTAGAATCCCAAACCCAATAGTGTATCTCACAAGAATATGTGCAAGAAGGTTTAAGTCTCCATAAGTAAGAGTTATATTTTTACTATTTCCTAAATCTTGTAATAAATCACGCGCGACATTAAAAAACACCTGCCTAGTTCTTTCAACATCACTAAACTCTTCCTGAGTAGGCCTATGCTCGATTAACACATTTCTCGCCAAATTAAGTAAAGTGTGATGCTCCTCTCTCAAAGAATACTCGGGAGGAGAGAGACTATAAATCAGTTTAGCTTTATTAGGTTCCTTAAAAATAGTAACTATACTTTTATCATATCCTTCTGCAATGGCATATTGATCAATAATTTCCGAATCATCAGGAATTTTAGAAATCATTCTAGTAAATGTAAAGTTAGGCATAATATCTGCTCTAAAAATCTGCGAATAAATTTCCCTACTATCCGAATATCCTTGGTCAACTAAAACAGTATATCTCTTTATCAAAGACAAATTCTCAAAGTAATTAGCTATCTTTTCAAGCAACCAAATATATTGATCGTTATTAACACCTTTAGAATTAGAAACTTTTTCTGCAACAATTGTTGCCTTCAAAAAACGATAAGCTTTCAAGGGATCATATTTAAGCAAAGTGTTAACTAGATAATTTAAGTTGTTGTATGCTCTTGGATAATCTGGAAGAGAAGACAATTTTTCACTAGTTAGAACTTGTTCCTGTTTTATTAAAAAGTTAAATAGAGAGGCCACCTCTACAAGCATCTGAACTTGACTAAAATTATACGAATAATTTCTCTGCTGAACCAAAACCACCCGAGTAATTTGTGTATTTTCCGCAAGCGCATCAATCGTTCGAGCCATAACTTCTGGAGAATCAGCAATTGAAGGAACAGCAGCATCACCTAAATAATTAATGTACATTACATTCTCACCAGACTCACTAATAACTTCGTACGAATACAAAGCAGTCTCAGATTTAAACATCATTTTCTATCATCCTCTCCAAAGAAGAATAGATGAGCCATATTAAAAAGATTTGTATGCTTAGAAAGTAAGACTTATGTTTACTAAAAACACACACATAAAAGAAGATTTTATAAACATCTTAAGATCCCTATCAAGATGAAAAAAGAAATAACCATTTTCATCGCTGGTGCAAATAAGTTTTCAAAATGGCCTAAACTATCTCAAAAAATATGCACACTATTATCAAAACCACTAAAATTAGATAAAACAGACACAGAATACACAAAATTTTGGAAGAAAGATATTCGCTTTAAAAAAAAGAGTAATATATGGATGAAATGGTCTAGAAAAACAGATATCTTTTCAAAGAGCATTGCGGTATATAAACTAAAAAAACTTCTTAAAAAAAACCAAAATATTAATGTAAATTTAGTAGGAATAAGTTTGGGAGGAGGAATAATACTAAAAACCATTCAGAAGAAAAAATACAGTAATATAAAAAAAATAATACTAATAGCATCAATAAATGAAAACAAAGAAATAAAAAACAATAAGATCCCAATATATAATATATACTCCGAAAAGGACAACTTTGCAAAATTTGCCATAAAATTATATTCTTTCAACAGAGGAGCCCTAAAGTTAAATGGGGAAAGCATAACAAATATACCCCTCCCCGGAATGCAACATCATGAACTTTGTGAAAATGTAACTATAAAAAAAGGCAAATATCTTGGAAAAAGAGTAACAGAATTAGTCTTTGATATACTAAATAAGTGATCTCTTTCTACCAAACTCTTATAAATACTCAAATTAGATAATATAAAGATGGTGGATCAACAACAAGATAGTCAGCTACAATACGTTCTCTCAGATCTCGGAACACGTATGAGGGATCTGGAAGAAAGAACTAGCTCTATTAAAGAAAGACTCTTTTTAATCAACGCAAATATGATAGATTCTAAAGAAGAAATTGAACAAAGAGTTCTCGCAATAGAAAAACAAAATTCAATACTTACAGCTGACATAAGAAAGATCAATTCAACAATACAAAACCTTCTTTCCGAAACAAATAATTTTGTAAGAAAAGATGAAATAATCTTAATAGAACGAATGTTAAAAGATTTCCAACCTTTAGACTTTATTAGAAAAAAAGACCTAGAAGAGTTTCAAGAAAACAAAAAAGAGACTCAACAAAAAATGGAAAAAATAGAAGAAATTATTAAAGAAGATAAAAAATCGAATCCAAAAGAAATAAAAACTAAAGAAACCCTAGAGTAGCATGATTCAAGTAAATAAAGTTGTTCAAATGCAACAGCAAGGAATGTCAGATAATGATATTATTACTACTCTAAAAAATGAAGGCGTTTCTCCAAAAGATATTTCTGATTCAATGGCACAAGCAAGAATAAAAATGGCAGTATCCCAAGAAGACCCCACAACGGCAACACCCACTCAGCAACCGCAGTATGCTCAGCAACCACAATACGCAGATCAGCCCCAATATGCTCCACAAGAGCAACAATACGCACCGCAAGAGCAACAATACGCACCGCAAGAGCAACAATATGCTCAGCAACCACAATACGCAGATCAGCCCCAATATGCTCCACAAGAGCAACAATATCAATACCAAGACCAACAAAGTTCAATGAGTATTGAAACAATAACTGAAATTGTAGATAGAATAATTTCAGAAAAACTAAAAGAAATAAATCAAAAAATAAAACCTGTAGTAGACTTCAAAAACAAAGCAGAGGAGGACATCAGTGATTTGAAAGAAAGATTAAAAAGAATTGAATCTACAATAGAAAACCTTCAAAAAGCAGTAATTGGAAAAATAGGGGAATTTGGACAGTCTACTACTATGATTCATCAAGATTTAGAAAATTTGCATGGAACAGTATCAAAACTAATGAACCCTCTAGTAGATAATTATAACGAATTGAAAAAATATAATTCTAATAGAAAGTAACTCTAAATATAATTAATTTTATTGATCTTTCTTTGTTAAAACCCAAGAAATCAAACCAGCAACTACAATAAGAAGGACCATTCCAAACCATTCATTATCAAACCAGGACTCAAAAACAGCCAAACTTATTGCCCAATTAAAAGTATAACTTGCAGAAACAAGGAACATAATAATTACGAGTGCAACAATAACTCCTGCAAACTTTTTCTCTTTGACAAAAAATTCAGTTGCATCCTTTCCAACAAAGTTCAACATTAACAAAATCATAAACAAACACACTATAAAAACAACAAACCACGAAACATTGAGTTGCGTAAAAGCTACAAGGTTAACATTGACAATAAAAAAAGATGCAATAATCAACGAAATAAATAAAGAAATAGTATTATTATCGCCTAATATTTCTGTCTTAACTAAAAGAGCATAAACTAAAATAAAAATAAACAAAAAAGAAATTACCGGCAAGATAGTACCTATTGCTGCAAGTGAAACAACCATACTTAATCTCCTTTAACTACCCAGTATATTAGTCCGCCAATACCTGCAAGCAAAACTAAACCCCAGAAGTACTCCTCCAAAAAGTAAGTTAATCCCCAACCCGTTGCTCCGAAAGTTGTACTCCATTCAGACCAAGCCCAGATGACAACGGCAATCCCTAGAAGCCACCCAATCCAACTAACAGTACCTGGATATTTTCCATTAGAATCAGGTTTTACAAAAAACCCAATTAAAATCATTAAAACCAAAAAGATTGCAAGAACAATACCAAACTTGGGAAATATAGATGCAAAAAAAGTAGGGACATAATCATTCAACAAAGAAATAAATGCCACAGAAATAGCAATAATAGCATTTACACCTTTAATATTTTTTTCACCAGAAGCAGAACCGTCACCGAACAACTTCGTCTTTTGGAGTATAGCAAAAACTATTGAAAAAATAATTAAGAAGGGAAATAAATATGAAAAAACCCCATAGTCTGCCCAGGTATTTAATACTTGTGTGATATCTAACGCCATAAAATAGACAGGTATTTCTAGTTTATAAATTCTTCTGTAGTCAGAAGAAAGATTGCATGTTACTAGAGGTTCAAACTAATATTTACAAAAAATATCTCTTTTTTAAGAAAACTAGCGCATTAAAGTTAACAATACTAAACAAAGCAAAACAAATATAAAAACAAATAAATGAAAGATATCATGAAATTCCACCATTTAATCAAAACAAAACGCTCCTTCAAACAAGAATTCAAGAAACAAATACGATTTGCTGTAACTGCTGCAATAGGATTCATTATTGCTTTTTCATGGAGAGAAGCTGTATTTGATATGTTTCTAAACTTGACGTCTAGATTGCTAGATTTATCTATAGACCACTACTCAACAAAAATATACACAGCAACAATAATCACAGTATTTGGTGTATTGCTAATTTTCTTCACATCCAAAATCTTAAAAGACAAATAATTAATTTTTATAAAATTTTAGGTCTTGTCGAATAAATAAAACAACCTGTAAAAAAGAGAGACTATTAGCTAAACAAAAAGGATAGCAAGCTACTTTCTTTTAAAGAATAATAGAATCAAAATAAATTTAAAAGTTAAAGATACTAGTTATCATTACCGGAGTCTTTTCGTAATGCAACCCACAAAGCCGCGCCAATAACTATAATAATTAAAACATTGCCGAGAATAGAGGAACCATCATTAACCCAACCCCATATATAAGTCCAACCACCAGTAACCGTTAGTACCAACACTACAACAAAAACAATAGCAGCTACTAGAACAGATTTTGAAAACCAAGAAGGGATTTTTAATGCCTTCGTAGTTTTGTCATAATCCCCGCCAAGACCATATATAACCAATACAATAAACAAAACAACCAAAGCAACGGCCATCCAAGGAATTAGTGAAACAATAATATCTCTAGGAGTAGGTATTGCAATTAAGATTAAAGCAACTGCCAGAGAAAGTAAAGCATCAATTTGTGACTTACCTTCCCCTAAAAGCTTAGACTTTTGTAAAAGAGCAAAAATTAGCACAAAAACTAATAAAAAAGGTAGGATTCCCTTCGTAAACAAATCCGTAGTGAATAGGTCCATAGTAAGTATAATTACATTGAATCAGAACTATCAAAGCTCATATCATCATCTTCTTCTTTTAGTGGAATTGCATTCTTGCTAATCAATAAAACATCACCAACAGCCTTCAAAAATTGTTGAGGAACTATAACGCCCCTAGCCCCACCAAGAACGGAACTCATCCCAGAACTTCTGGAAACTACAATTCTCCAACCATCGATTTTGTTATCCGCAAGGTTTACTTCTTCCACGATACCAAAAAGATCTCCGGAGTCTGTGAAAACTTTCCTCCCTATAACTTCACTCAATTTTTTTATTTTCATAAATATCTGATTAAAAACCCCTTTAAATAGATTTCTATAGAGCAATATATCATAAATTGGTTCAGTGTAGAGAGCGCCATTACATTTATAAAAAACAAAACATTCGATAAAATATGGAACTACAGCGATTGAAAAAAGACACGATTATTATAATTCTTGCATCGGTAATATTGGGCCTTGCATTATCCTATGCAGACAAAAACTGGAAAATAACACTTACGGCTTTTGTAACTATCTTTTTAGTAATTTTAATTAATACACTTGCAAAAAAGTTATTTGCCTATCAGTTAGAAACGGATGTAAATTTAAATTTCTGGTCAATGTATTGGTACGGATATTCGGCAAAAAGCCATTATAAAAAACCCATGGCAATGGCGTGGCTACCACTATTAACCTCTTTAATAACTAAAGGTATTTTTTCCTGGATGCCTATTATTGAATTTGACGTAGCTGCAAGACCAGAAAGAATCGCAAGAAGACACGGCCTTTATAGATACACAACAGTTACAGAATGGCATATTGCACTTATTGCGGTAGTCGGAATTTTAACTAATATAATCTTTGGAATAACCGGATACTTATTAGGCTTCGAAACTTTCGCAAAATGGAACTTATTTTATGCTGCATGGTCAATTCTTCCAATAAGCAGCTTAGACGGAACAAAAATATTCTTTGGAAGTAGAAAAGTCTGGGGATTAATGCTATTTATCTTAATCATAGTTCTTCTTTGGGGATTAACAATAATTTAAAATAAAAAAATAAAAAAGCAAATATAGTTTAAATCACCCAAAAGCTATTTAATCCCACCACATTATCCTTTCTAAAAAGATGGAACAGAAAAATTTTACACCTAGGGATTATCAGAAAGCAATTCTTGAAGAATGTAAAAAAGAATCTTGCTTAGTTATTCTTCCAACAGGAACAGGAAAAACATTAATCGCTCTTTTACTAGCAATGGAAATATTCAAAAAGAATCCCCTTCAGAAAGTTATTTTCTTAGCACCAACAAGACCTTTAATTGAGCAACATGTAGAATATTTCACAAATAACCTCCCAGAAGGATTTGCACAAATAGACCTATTCACAGGAAAAACGCCCGCAGACCAAAGAAAGAAGATTTGGCAAAGAGCAGAATTTATTTTTTCCACACCACAATGTATTGCAAATGATCTAAAGAAAGGACTTTATGACCTATCAGAAGTTTGTTTATTGATTGAAGATGAATGCCACAGATGTCTAAAAAACTACGCCTATAATTTTATCTCCCAAAAATATAAAGATCAAAATCCAAAACCACATGTTTTAGGATTGACAGCTTCTCCTGGAAGCGATAAAGCAACTATAAAAAAAGTTTGTGACAACCTAGGAATTCATGCAGTAGAAATACGAACAAGAGACTCTGCAGATGTAAAACCATATCTACAAGAAAGAGAATTCAAAAAAATAGAAATAGACCTACCGATAGAATTTGAAGAAATAAGGCAACTTATGAAAGACGTAGTAAATAGTAAAATAAATTCATTAAGAGACATGAAAATTTTATTCGGACCTGCGACAAAAACAGCACTGCTAGAATGTCAAAAAAGAATGTTTAAACAATTAGACTCAGGGGATAAAAATCCGAGCTACTACGCAGGAATTTCCGTTTGTACACAAGCAATTAAAATCCAACACTCCGTAGAGTTATTAGAAACTCAAACTATTGCCTCTTTTATTAACTATATAAAAACAATATTCAAAGATGCAGAAGAAAAAAAATCAAAAGGAGTACAAATACTCGCTAAAGATCCTCGCATTGGAAAGGCATTTACTATAGCAACAACTTTAGATTTAGAACATCCAAAAATAAACAAAATAAAAGAAATTGTAGAAGAGGCAATTAATATAAATCCAAAAGCAAAAATAATTATTTTTGCACAATTTAGAGAAACCATTAAAAAAATATCAGACATTCTTTCTCAAAATAAATTACTAAAACCTGGAATATTCGTTGGACAAGCAATGAAAGAGCATGACCAAGGCCAATCTCACACAGGATTAAAACAAAAAGAACAAAAAGAAATGATTCAGAAATTCTCATCAGGGGAAATAAATGTATTATGTGCAACATCTATAGCAGAAGAGGGACTAGATATTCCAGAAGTAAGCGAAGTTATTTTTTATGAACCCGTTCCCTCTGCAATTAGAACAATTCAACGAGCGGGAAGGACTGCAAGACTTTTCCCTGGAAAATTAAAAATTCTAATTACAAAAGACACTAGAGATCAAGTCTCTCACTATGCATCCCAAGCAAAAGAAAGAAGAATGCATAAAGCTATACAAGATATTAAAAATGATATGGATAACGGACAAAAAGAACTATTCTGAAATGTACTTAAAAATAGAGTTATTTAAAAACATAGAAGGACTAAAATAATAATGCATAATTTCGTTCAATATCAGTTAGACCGAGTAAAAACTACATAATCCTTACCTGAAATAGTTTCATTAGGTACGGTAATAATCTTAGGCTATTGTAATTCCAAAGGAATCCCTTTGTATCCTAAATTTCTCTTAGAACCCCTATTATATTTAACACCACCTATAATCCATACGATGGCTGCAACAAAGGGACTAGAAGGAATGTTGAAAAATTCAAAATACTTTGAAGAGAATATAGAACACATAATACACCCAAGGACCATAGGTATAGGAATTGGAGTAGCTGAGACAGGAATAGGATATTTGATAGGACAAGTAGCCGGTAAATTATTTTAATCTGCTTTTCTAAACTATACATCCTAGCGCATATTTCTTTAAAAACCGTTAAATTATAAAAAATAAAGTATGGCAGTTGATGTAGTTATTGGAGCTCAAAGAGGAGACGAAGGAAAAGGAAACTTCTGCGCATTTTTAGGTTTATATGGGGATTATGCTGTAGGTTTGAGAAGTGCATCACCCCAAGCAGGCCATTCAATTTATATCCATGGAAAAAGAATAGGAATTGCACATTTACCTTGCGCTGCAATAAATCCTAAACTAAGAATTTTAATTGGCGGTGGAAGTTTTATTGATCCTAAAAAATTATTTTATGGCGGAAAAGAAACAAGACCTTACACTGGAGAAGTAATCGAGCTACAGGCAGAAATTCCAACAATGAAACTAACGCCTGAAAAATTAGGTATTGACTTTAATGCTAAATTAGTTACTCAATATCATAAAGAAATTGAAAGAGCGAGTGCACTAATGAAACTAGGAAGTATTGGGAGCGGAGTGAATCCTGCAAAACACGATTTGATTGACAAAAAAGCAACTTTTGTATGGGAAGATCCAGAACTGAAAAAATACGCAGTAGACACAATTTTAGAAATGAATCAAACACTTACAAAGGGAGAACATATTCTTTTTGAAACAGATCATGGAATAGAATTATGTCAGCACTTCGGAGGACATTTTCCATACAACACTGCAAGAACAATTAATACTTCTGCATATCTGGGAGAAGTCGGCCTCCCTCCTCAAGCAATAAGAGATGTTTATCTTGTTATCAAACCATACATCACTGCAGTTGCAAAAGACGCTCCTCTAAAAAATGAAATCACCGACAAATCAACCTTAGAAGAGCTATTACACACAGGAGGAGAATCTGGAAGTATAAGCGGAAGAATAAGAAGAGTCGGAAAATTTGACGAAGAAAGTTTCAAAAGAGCAGTTATGCTTTCCGGTGCAACTAAAATTGCAACTTCACATTTAGATCTTTCAGAAAATGCATGGAAAAATATAGGATTTGAAAGCGCTTTAGATTTTTTAAGCTACATAAATGTAGTCTCATCAAAAACAGCACAGAAACCAATAATCTCCCTAGTTTGTTACGGTCCAGAAATAAGTGATGTGAGGAGATTAGATTATCATGGTTAAAAAAGTAGTAATTATTGGAGCAGGACCTGCAGGAATAGGAGCAGCACTCACACTCGCAAATAATTCAAATGGAAAATCAGAAATAGTTTTAATTGATCAAGGCAATAGGGTAGAAGAAAGACAAACCGAAAATCCATTTGATGCCTCAAATGGTTTTGGAGGTGTTGGGCCATATTCCGATGGAAAACACGTTTTTGAAACAGTACTCGGAAGAAGACAAATTGGAACAAACCTAGGAGAATTAGAAAAAAATCTAGACCGAGAAAGTTTAATGAAAGCGAGAGAGTTATTCCGCCCATTCTATGAAAAATTTATAGGAGAAAGAATGCAATCTCCATCTCAAGAAAGAGTAATAAAGGGAAGAGAAATAGCAAGATTAGCTGGCAAAAACGACATGGATTATGTTTTGGCGCTTGATTACCATATTGGGACAGATAAACTGCCTGCATTTATGAAAACAATCCAAGATGAATTAGAGGCCAAGGGAGTAACAATTATTACAGGAACAAGAGTACTTGACTTCAATCAAACAGAATTATACTTCAGCAAAACAGAAGACTTAGAAAAAAATAAAGACCTTGAAAAAATGTCTTATGATTGTTTAGTAGTTTGTCCTGGAAGAGACGGCTCACACTGGCTAAGCAAAATATTAGAAAAAAGAAATATAAAACACGGAACAAGACCTATAGACATAGGCGTAAGAATAGAAGCAGACGCAGAAATTATGAGACATTTAACAGATATAGAGAGAGATGTCAAATTTGAATTTAAACACCCTAACGGAGACATGATAAGAACTTTTTGCGTCTGTCCATATGGACAAGTAACAAGTGAAAAAAAAGACCCGAAGGTAACAGATGCGACATACTGTTTAGTTAACGGAGAATCACGATCAGAAAGAATGTCAAACAACACAAACTTTGCACTTTTAGTAAGAATGCCCTTAAAAGAAGAAGCAAATAATGGAAATTACGGTAGGAAAATTGCAGAATTGTATGAAGTAGCTGCAAAAACAGGAAGAGTAGTATTACAAAGATATGGAGATCTAAAACAAGAACGAAGTAGTAAAAAGGAAAAAATCCTGGAATGGAGAATTCAACCAACCCTTAATCCAGAAAAATTTATTGCGGGAGATATTCGAGTAGGTATGCCGGCAAGGATAATGGATGATTTAAGATACGGAATAGAAAAATTAAGTGCACAAGGTTTAATAGAAGGATTAAACCAAGATTCAACCCTCCTTTACGGTCCAGAAATAAAATTCCATGGACTCAACATCTACACAGATAAATACTTACAGTCAATTTCCATACCAAACATTTATTTTGCAGGAGACGGAACAGGAATATCTAGAGGAATCGGTGGAGCGATGGCTTCAGGCATCAGAGCTGCAGAAGGAATCTTAAGAGAATAAGTTAAAGTTATTAGGTAATTATTAATACACACTAGTCTTTTTAAAAAGTATCTTTAATCCAGCCAACGAATATAAAAAGAACACCAACTTCTTTAAAAATCTATATTCTCTCAAGCTCATTCATCAGACCAAAAACCAATGTCTCATTGAAGTATGGATCGAACTCGTATTTCTTCTCTTTAAGAAAAAAAGCGACTTTTAAAACATAATCTCTTTCAAAGGGAAACTGAACTTCTTGACAAAATAAATAATCCTCTGCCCATTGTTCAAAGGTAGATTTTCCAAGACGAGTACAATCAATTGCATCACTAACAAGACACTTCTTAAATTCGTAAGTTAATTTGTATTCATCCATTAAAACATAAAAACAAAATCTTCCTTTAAAAATAAGCAAGTATAGAAAATATATATTTTACAAAACAAAAGTCATTTAAAGCCCAGAAAACTTCAAATTATATATTCTTACGGACTTAAAACTGAATAAGAGAACTTACTATTTTTTGCAAGAACCCTAACCTCTTCTAAACTAACTTTCTGAATATTCTTCTCAAACTGATAATATTTTTCCGCCTTGTCTAAAATCTCTTCCATTACTAAGTTCACAACACACTCTTCGCTACCCTCGGACTCCACCAAATAATTACCAACAATCTGTCTTTTTGCCTCTTCGAGTTCTTCTCTCGAAATATTTTCCATATTTTTAAATTCTTTAGATACAATATCTATAACCTGATTAACTTTACTTTTGTCAGTACCTGCATATATAAGCAGATATCCATAATCCTTACCCAAGTCAAAATCAGACTTAATAGCATAAACCAATCCGAGCTTTTCTCTAACTTCTAAAAACAACTTAGAAGACATCCCATCACCCAAAATAGAATTAAACAATTGCGCAGCATATCTTTCCTGAGAACTTCCAATAGGAAAATGAAAACCCATTGCAAGATTTGCCTGTTCAATCCCTGCCCGCTTATCATTTGAAATTAAATTAATTTTTTTAGGAATTTGGCTTTTTTCAAGAGCTATATTTTTTGGAAAATTAAACTTTTCAACAAAATCCAAAATATCTTTCAAAGAGTTATTTCCAACAACACATAAGATAGAACTAGCAGGACAGTATTTTGCCTTATGTTTATTTATAATATCTTCTCTAGTTAAAGAAAGAATAGTTTTTTCATCACCAGATACATTTAAACCAAATGGCTTTTCATATAAATTCTGTTTCAAACGATCACAAACATAAATACGAGGGTTATCTTTTCTCATCTTAATCTCCTCACAAATAACCTTAATTTCCTTTTTTATTTCTTCCTCTGGAAAATTAGAATTAAAGTAAATATCAAATAAAACATCTAAAGCCACACCTAAATGTTTAGAGGGCAATTTTGCATGATATAAAGTAACTTCTTCATGTGTAAATGCATTTAAAATACCACCAATTTTTTCAACCTCGGATGAAATTTCCTTTGCAGTTCTTCTTTCTGTTCCCTTGAAGCATAAATGTTCAATTACATGACTAACGCCCTTCTCTGACTCTTTTTCATATTCTGCCCCAAACCTACTCGCAATTGCAACAGTAGTCACGGAAACATCTCTTTTCTCATGTAAAATTGTCAACCCATTAGCTAACACACTTTTAGTAAATTTCATAACACACACAGATATATATGATTTATATTCCTTTTGCTATCAAAAATTCTTCATCGAATAAATCAAACTTATCAATTACATTAAAATTCTCTTTCACAAAATCTTCTAACCATCTTCGTTTAATATTAAATCTATTTCTACCTGAAATACTCTTTAAGGGGTTAGAGATGACCAAAACATCTTCTTTATTTAAACTCCTTTTCATTTCAAGCAAAAAATATTTTGAAAAGTTAGGTTCAACACTTTCAAGAGCATCAACTACTTGTAAAAATAAAACAAGTTTTGGAGAGGCAGAACTTTTTAAAATACCCTTCACTTGCTCAAAATTAAACAAATCTCCCCAAAAAACTCTTGCATCAGAAAACTCACTTTTATCAAAAAAACCATTCTGCAGATCACACAACTGTCTAGTTGCCTCAAAACCAATATATTTAACCTCTCCAAAAACTTTAACAAAATATGGATAAGAAAAGCCATTCATTCCACAACCAAGATCTACAACACTCCTGAAATTTTTTCCAACAAAGGAAGAAATCTTTTCATAAAAAGAAGAGTAGTCTCTTTTCTTGCTAGAAATATGGCTCATCAAAACCTTTTCATCTTTCCCTTTCAAAACTTTATTAGTAAGAAATACACCAAAATATTTTCTCAGAAATGCACGAGACAATTTAATCTTCTCCTCATCTGATTTATTTTTAATAATTCTTTGAGTTAAAACTTTTTCAATTAAACTATCTGGTAGTCCAGAAAACTCTTTCTTTTCTTTTATTTTTTTTATAAGATCCATATAGTTTGGAAAGAAAACCTATTTAAATAAGTTCTTCATTACAAAACAGGAGGTACAAATATGAGCTGGTATGAAAAAACAGCACTAACCCTTGCAGCAATAGGTGCAATCAATTGGGGATTAGCTGAACTAGGATGGGATGCAGTAGCAAACTTAATAGGCAGTTGGAGTCCAATTCTTGCAACAATAGTCTACTATGTGATAGCCATTTGCGGTATTTGGGCATTAGTGAAAGTCTTCCAAGATTAAAGAAGAACTAATTATTTTTTTATTTTTTTATTCCTTGCCGCAGGAAGTTAATTTAAAGCAAAATTCCGGATTAGCTCTTTTTGCCTTACTTCTGGATGAAACAAGACCCCATAAATATACTTATTCTTGTGCTTTATTGCTTGAACCACATAATTCCCTTCAGAAAAAATATCAAACTCTTTCAATTTTTTAAAATCTACAAAAGCGTTATGCAGATGATAAACTTCTTTCGTTCCTCTTAAACCAAAAAAATCTTTTTTAAAATCCTCATTAAAGTATCCTATTTCAGTCTTATTTTTTATTTTTCCACCAAAAATCAAACCAATAATCTGCATTCCAGCACATATTCCTAAAACAGGTTTATCGAAACTGTTTACCCACTCAAAATAATGAATACTTTTTTCATACTCAAAATCCTTAAGAGCAGTACCACAAATAATAACACTACTCTTGTTTTTTAAAGAAGCAATATTTAAGTCTTTATAAAATTTTGTTTCAAAAGAGATACCTTCTTTTATTAAGATATCTTCAATTGGTTTTACAAACTCATAATAATGCAACTTTTCCCTACAAACATTGATTAGAAGAACATTTTTCATTTTACTAATTTTAAAATATTAAACCCTCTTTTTTCTAAAAAAACAACCTGAGAAAAACCAAAATCTAAAAAATAGTTTTTAGCATTTTCTTCTGAAGTAAAATGGGTATAAGACTTGCTCCTAGAAAGAAGACTCATAAACCCCCTTAAAATACCATACGAAAGAGACCTCTCTTTAGACCGCCGCTCATTATAAATAAAAACATCCTTTGACTTCATATTTCTAAAAATATTCTGTATAAATTTATGAAATTCTTCTTGATTTAAATATGAAGCCACCCCTTCTGCAAAAAATACACTCTTGCCTTTTTTCTTAACAAAGTAGTCTTTTAACAAATCCGATTCAATTAAATGATATCTTCGGGAAGAAATTCTGCCTTTAGAAGAGCATATTTTTTCTAGAAAAAACTTTTTCAAATTAATAACTTTTGGAAAATCAAGATCATAATAATTAACATTTTTAGAATTGAAACCATCTAAAGAAAACCCAGCACCCAAATTAAAGATATTTCGAGGTTTTTCAGAATAAATAAGACGTTTCATACAAGAAGAAAGTTCTAGCCGCGATTGAAAAATATTAGAAAGTACTCCTCTAAAAATAAAATTAAAAACAATGAAAAGCCTCTTGGTCTTCGTAGACACAAAAAGTAAATAATCTGAATTTTCTTTAGACTTTATAATTGCCACAAACTCTGCAGTTATGCCTATTTTCTGATTTCCTTTCATTTTATTCCTCCTATACTTTTTCTTACCTCTTTTATTAGAGATTTATGAGTATTGGATAAGTAGCGATGTTTTTCTAAGAAATCTAAAATTTTGATAGTTTCTTTTTTATATTTTTGAGCCCATCCATCTCCCTTTACCGAATTTTCTAAATCAGAAACATTATCCAACCTATCTGCAAGCTTTATTGTTAAAGCCCAATTACTCATGTTATCTTCCGAACCTAGTTTTTCTGAAAGATATTTAGCTTTTCCAATATTTTGAATTTCCAAAGGATTACTTGTTAACTCAACAACCAATAGCGCAATAGTTTCTCCAAAATTATTTCTTAACTCATTAATTCCAGTCTTAGTATCTTCTAAAGTATCATGCAAGTATGCTGCAGCCAAGAGTTCCTCAATTCGATGACTTTTCTTAAATTTTTTTACAATCTCCGCGACGCGAATTGGATGAGTAATATATGGTGTTTTGTTATCTGCTCTCCACTGCCCAAAATGTTTTCTTTCCGCAAATTTCCTAGCTCTTTCTATTAAAGAATCTACAATAAAATCACCTCTCCAAGAGTTCCCTTCTCCAAAAATATTTTTTAATTTGACATCTAACCTTCGTTTAAATAAATTACAGTTTAAAACAAGACTTTCGAACTCCCCGCCCTCTCCCGCAGGATTAATCTTGTATTTTTCGGAAAGAATTTTTATCTCTTGAATAAATTTCCCATCTATTTTTCTCCCAATCCATTCCTTATCTAAAGGATATGCTGCAACACTCGAAACAATAACCTCAAAATTAAGTTTCACCAAGTCTTCTAATATTTCAATCTGATTTTTTTGCCAAAGAGGATTAAAACATTCAATTCCTAGTTTATTACAGATTTTTTGCACACGAGAGGCCTGATAAACTGACTCAACAGCACCTGTAACAACCCCTTCAATCTTGTATTTTTTTACAGCCAATTTAATTGCTTTTTCTAGGTCTTTCAATTCTTTCTCTTTTTCGCCCTTTGTTTCTTGAATAATAACTGGAATCTCCATGCACTCTGCCTGTTCTTTAGTTAAATCAATTGCAGGAGTATGGAACATAAAACTATCTTTATTTTTACTCCACAGACTAATTAAACAAGAAATACCATATCCTTCCCGTTTTGCAAGCAAAGCTGCATAGGTTGAATCCTTCCCGCCTGAAAATAAAACGCCAACTCTCATAAAATATAAAAGAAAAACATATTTATAAAACCGAGTCTATTAGTAAAAACATGCCAGCAAACGCTTCCCCAGAATTTTCGCATGCCGAATTGAAATTTGATAGAGCACAATCAGATGAAGAAAGACTCCTAGCTTTAGAAGAAATGATAAGATCTATGCCTCAACACAAATCCGCAGAATCATTAAGATCTAATTTACGTACAAGATATAAAAAATTAAAAATAAAAACAGAAACTAAAAGTAAAAAATCTGGTGGAGGAAATAAGCCAACAATAAAAAAAGAAGCAATGCAAGCAACAATAACGGGTTTTCCAAATACAGGCAAATCTTCTCTATTCAAAATTCTTACAGGCAATGAGAATAAAACTATTTCAGAAATAGCTTTCTCAACATATACGCCTCTTGTTGCAATGATGCCCTATGAAGATGTAAAAGTACAACTGATAGACTCTCCTCCATTCCCGAATGAAGACAAAAGTACAATTAATACAACAGACACTCTAATTATTACAATAGATGATCTCCAACAAATCACCAGCTCTGAAAATTATATTTCGAGAGCTATAGGGAAAAAAATATATGTTTTTACAAAAATAGACTTACTTAATGAACAAGAAAAGAGAAAATTAGAAGCAACCTTAAAATCAAAATACAAAAAAATAGATTACTTTCTCTTTTCAAATAAACACCCGCTAAGAACCGATATTTTAGACTTGAAAAGAAAAATATTTGAAACATTCCCCATAATAAGAGTTTACACAAAAGAACCGAGAAAAGAATCTACAGGAATCCCGATGATTTTAGAAGAAGGAGCTACAGCAAAGGACATCGCAGAAAAGATAGTCAAGGGATTATCTAAGAGAATAAGGAAAACCAAAATTTGGGGACCCTCTTCAAAATTCCCAGGACAACTAGTCGGTTTAGAACATACATTGAAAGATAAAGATACGATTGAATTCCAAACAGAATAATAATCTTTAAATACTAAAATAATATGACAAACACGCAATTCAGAGCTTACCTTGAAGCAAGACTAACATATTCACAAACACAAGTACCTGCCGAAAAAACAGGCTCTTTAGAAAAATTAGCTTTTGGAGACCTAAAAACATTATTAAATAAAATAGATACAAAAGCAGAAAATATAATTCCAAATTATTGGCAAACCATGCTAGATTGGCACCAAAAAAAAGGGACTGAAAGTTTGGGTGAAAAAAGACATGCAACTGGAGTGATAGGGCCGACATGCTGGGCACAAGTAATTCCTGAAGAGAAAGCAAAACAAACAATTTTAATGATAGAAAGATATCTTGCAAATAGAGCAGCACTAAAATAAAAAAGAATATGCTTCTAAAATGATAGGAAAAAACAAAAAATGTTTTTTTCAGCAGAGCCTAAATTTAAACAATTAATTAATCCAGACTCTTTTTCCGTGGAAATTAATTAGTGGTATCTATCAAAAAAACATTTTTAGAGCAGTGAGAAAAGCTCTAAAAAATATGATCTTATACAGAAAAAACAAACTCAGATTATTGGATTAAGAGAATGGATGAACTTTTGGGCTTATTTAAAAAAAGAAGGACTTGCTGGAATAAGCTTTTTTTCAGATACAGAGTTACAAGTAGATAAAGAGAAATCAGAAAAAATAAGAAAAACGCTGGCACGTACGTTTGTTTATATTAAAGAAAGGGAAAGAAGCGGAGAAATAATTCCTTACTAAACACTAAAAGGATAATTAAGAAAATAGAGATAATTTTTAAAACCGCTAACTATAACTTATTTGCCTTAACAGGTGTGAGAATTTTATTATTTACAACGATTATAATAGTTCCATAAGAAACAGAAGGGTTAGAAGAATTTTTTTAAATCTATTTGCTTTTCTGTTTCTTTTCCAAAAATACTTTCAATATATAATTTAACTAAATTGAGTGCTTGTTTAGTATATGCGGGAATGTTATAGGTATCTGCAAGAATAATAGCTTGCTCCAAATATTTTTTTATACTTCCCTCTGAAATTGTAAAAATAATTTTTCCACCACACTTATGACATACACCCAATAGAGGAGGTCTTCTGAATTTTTCATTACAAGTAACACATCTAAACTCTTGATGGGAAAATTTTCTCAGATTACCTCTAATATCTCTAATAAGATGCCGTTCAATAATTAATCTAGCCACATCTGAAGCATCAACAGCTCTTAGTTTCTCAGCAAGACTCATCGCCGCTTCTACCTTCTCTTTCATAGTAGGTAAAGACTTATATGAAGAATTAAACATCCCAGTATTAAAATTAGAAGTATTATGCGTAAATCCTGAATAAACAAAAGGATCCTTCCCCTCTTTAAGAAGAGTCTTAACAGTCACAATCTTGACTTCTGAAGAATGTTTCCTTTGCTCAGCAGCCTCATACATAGAGAGTGGATAAGAAGAACAAGTCTCAAAGTCTAAAATTTGATCATCCACCTCTCCAGCCCTTATATGCGCGTTCAATACAAGAGGAGCATCTTGCGTTCCACCCCTATGTGAAGGCAAGAATTTTCTAGAGAAGTTAATAAGAACATCTAATAACATCATTACTGCTGCCTCGTCACCGTCACAATCTCGCCTCATAGCTGCATGCATAAAAGGACTTGCAACTAACCCTTGTAATTTACAAAAACCAATAATTCTTCCAGTAACTCCTGCACAATTATGCGGAGCCATACATACAACAAGATGTCCAATTAAATCCTCTTTACTTTTAAGATTATAATACTTTGGAAGCCCATAGACCTTTTCTAACTCTTCATCTAAAAATTTACTGATATTAAAGAAAACATCATCCGCTCTTTCATCTTTTGTATCTGGGCAGCATGGAAGAACAATGTCATGAGGCATCAACCTAATAATTTGAGAAGAATTTGTTAGAGGACTACCATCTATATCTTCAGTATATCCCAACCCAATTAGTTTCTCTACACTCGCTCCAATTTCTTCCGGCTTGAAATGAGTTAGAGGGATTTCAGTCGCATCGTATCTAATAGTTCCATCCTTGTTAACACATAAACTATATTTCGCTCGCAATATACCTTTAGCCATATTTTCAAAATCATGTCCTGCATTACTTGATCCCTTAACACCCTTTATTAGTTCAGGCATACCAATTTTATTTGGACACACTTTTTGAACAGCTTGATTAAATATAGACTTTATTTCGACCCTTCTATTACTATATGTTGAACAAGGACCGTGTTGAGAACATGTATCTCCTATTTGAATTTGAGCACACTTAGAACAATAATATTTCCTTACCGTTTTTTCCCCACATACCTCACATAAACTATTTATTGTTTCCAAATTACATTTCTCACAATAGTTTAATGGAAAATCAGACTTAACAAATCCCGCTTCCGCTGCAGCAGTAAGACTTCTAAACCTTCCTCCTTGCTCCCCTACGGGAAATAAAACATTAGGACTGCCAGTAAGTTTTCTAAGTTTAGCCTTTTCAGGCCTACCCATCCTAGCACCAATGAAATCACCAGCCTTATCTTTGATTAAATATTTAGCAAAAGAATTAATTATTTCTAAAATACTTTCTTTCTCACTCCCCACCTTAATAAGAGACTCGCAAGCCTCTCTAACATTAAAAGAAGGTTCTATTCCTAAGTTTAATAAGAATGCTTCGCCTTGAGTTATAACTACATTATCTAAAATAACTTCATGATCAGCACCAAGCAACTCCAAGGCTCTTTTTGCAACTTGAAATTTATCCATATCTTGTGTAGAATAAGGCAAAATAAGCTTTCCATTCCACTGAGAATAACTCAGCCATTCAATTAAAGCAATAAATTCTTCTTTTTTTATTTGAGTCCAATAGAAAATATAAGAAGGATGTAGAGGTAAAGAATATCTACTAGATAATTCAATAGCTTGAAGTAATGAGAGATTATATTCATCTATAACCAACTTTTCACCACTTATATCTAACTTTTTATCTAATTCTAATCGCCACCATTCTTCGACATACCCTGGTTTTGGAAGTTCAGCATTTCTATTAATAACATCACCTAATGGAAAAAGAATATCTCCAATATATAGTATTTCCTCAACATCTTTGTAAGCTTTTTTTGCCTCATCTATATCTGAAATCTTTTTCACACTCCCATTCTTGAATTTAACAATAGGGCCATCAACTACATCGCAACTTGTCACGACACATCCCTTTGTAGGTCTTTCAATTTTTAATTGATTACCGTTTGACAAAAAGTTGTTAGATAAAAACATAGTGGCTGGATGAATAGAAGTGGCTGAAAAACCTGCAACTCTAGAACGACCGTATCTAAATCTAAAACTCCCAGAACGAGAGGGGTGACCAAAAACAGGCCTTCCTGCAACTAAATCTTTAATATATGTAGCAACCGTATCTTTAGTGCCTTTCTCTCTCTTTTTATGAAGTTCTATATATCCATCAAGAAAATCCCAATCAGTCAATTTAAAACCTTTCCCTCTAGCATTTTTTACCATTCTTGCTATCTTTGCAGCTTTTTGTGCAAGACCTTCTGCAAATACTAAGCACATACCCCCTCTAATAAAATTTGTTTCTATTCTAGGTAAATCTTTATAATTAGAAACCTCTTTATCTTCTGAAGGCTCGCCTGAAATTTCAATAGGAATTGTTTTTGCTAGAAAAACAAGTTCTTCCTCTGTTGGAAAATATTGTAAATTATTTATTCTTTCATGATAGTCTGTAATTTCTGTTACAAACCTTCTGATTTCTTTTTCATCAGGGTCATATTTAGTATAACCAAATAGTTCTCTTAAATAATCAATAATTACTAAAGAAAAAGCAGCACCCGTTCCACCCGCACTTCTAACAGGGCCTGAATAGTTAGCAGAAAGATATTCTTTTCCTTCTCTTGTTTTGCAAACTTTAATCCCGGTAAATCCTTCTATGGGTGAAGACACCACCCCTAAAGTTACATATGCAAACCCCACCCTTATTCCAGCATCTATGGCTTGTAAAGTAGACTCAAATTTACAGTATTTCTCTTGTGCAATTTCTTCAGCAATTTTTAAAGGTACACAAGGGTCTAATTGCCCATATTCTTTTTCTAAGTCCAAAATTCTTTGTGAAATTATTTTTGTATTTTCATCTCCCATCTGCGGATATACCGTAGAAATTAATCCCACTACTTTTTCTGCAAGAGACATAGCTAAAGGAATCTCTACTTTATTAACCGGATCGTATCCTTTTGTCCTAGCAGATTCTGCTACACTATACTCTTTCTTAACCCGCTCCACAAGATCTTTAAAATACTCTTCAGTTTGCATTTTTTACCTCTTCTTCGGGTGTAGAAAAATCTAGAATTTTTATTTCCCGAGTCTTTAAATTAAATACTGGCACCTTACAGGGATCAGGATTATTACCTACTTTTTCTTCAAAAGGAGTTTTAGATTGCCAACAAGAACTAGCAACTAACAAAATATTATTATACATAGAGACTTCTGGCTTATGCAAATCTCCTGTAGCTATTATATCTGGCACCAAGTCTATTACTAAAGAGTCCTTACCCTCAGTAGGCACATAATCGCACTCCCCATGTGTCGGTGCAAGATGTCTTTTTTTTAATAATTCTTTAAGAATAACTGTTGGATTGTTATGACCATTATTAACTCTTATATGAGGAACATTTTCAACAATACCATGAAAACTTGCTCCATGATAAACTAATACTTTAAACCCTTCTTCCAATTCCATTAAACAAGGATTTGTGACTAAATTTATATTTTCCATTTTATACAAATCGGGAGCCCATGCTTCGCCTATTGCTGGCTGGGGTTCACCTACCCAAACAGCATCGTGCTGCCCAGGAGATATAATTATAGTTATATCTTTTCTTATTAATTTAAGATATTCTGCAAGTTTTTTATACTGCTCAGTCATCTCTGGAATTTTCAAAAGTTTATCTTGTTCTGGAAAAACACCGATACCATCTACATTATCCCCTACTAAAAAAAGATATTTTATTTTTTTTGCAATTTCTTTTTGTTCGTCAGTACCCTCTTCGCCATTTGTCCATTTTATAAACTTTAAGAAATTTTCCTCTAAAAACATTTTAGAACCAACATGAACATCAGAAGTAAAAACAATATTCACATCTTCACTTGACTTTCGCCTCTCATTAAGCAGAAGATCTGGAAAAATAGCATCATTTACAAAAAGTAATTCTTTTTTACCAATTACATTAAAAGCCACAACCTCATCTGGAAGAATATCTTTACATTTTTCAAATAATTCAGGTTTATTATTGTTTATTAAAATCCTAGATCGTCCTGTTAAGTCTTCAACTTCAAACATTAAATTTTTATTTTTAGTTATTCTTTTTTCAATAATCATTACAATAATATGTTGATTTTCCCTTTCATCAGTTATTCTCCTAATTGCTTTTAAATTATCCAGATTTCTCTCAAGTAAAATATTCTTTAATTGTTCATATCTATTTTTAAAATGTTTAACAAAGTCTTGAACGTCTAACTTTTTTGGAGAGATTAAAGTAGAAGAAAGAATTTTTATTGGACTTTTTATATGTCTTTTAATGACTTCTTTTTCTATATTTTTTTCAATAAAACTTTTTTCCTCAATTATATGAATTTTATTGAAAAAAAGATCTAAATTATTTATTTGATTTAGACCAATAAATATTTTTATTAAATTTTCTTTATTTATTAAAAAAAGATTTTTATTAATAACTCTTTCTTTTATCTTTAAATTATTTAAAGACTCAAGTAGAATTAAAGAAAAAGATTCATCAAATATTAATAAAGAATCTAAAATTTCTTTATCAATCAAAAATCCTTTTTGCATACATACTTTTAATATTTGTTTTTTAACTTCCATCACTCTAAACACCTGCTAGAAAGCAGTTTAATTGGTTTTAAGTAAAAAGCTATAATCCTAATGATTCAATTAATATACCCTCAACTTTTTCTAAAAGATTTGAAGGTATAGATAATTTAACTTCCCTTGTTCTTCCATGCCTCCCTTTTGATATAACTTTTGCATTAATTAAACCCAACATATCTATTTCACCAATAATATCCGATACTCTTCTTTGAGTAAGTATTTCTATTTTAATTTTATTACAAATTTCTTGATATAAATTAAAAATATCTCCTGTAAAATAATTTTTTTCAATACCATCTTCTTGCTTATTTAATTTTAAGATAGAATATAATACTGCTTGAAATTGTGTTGGTTCTGTTTCCACAATATCTAAAATTTTATCTCTTTCTATTTTAGAATTTGCTTGGTCTATATATTCTTCAGTTATTCTTAATTTACCCTCTCTCTCAGCAAGTTCACCTGCAATTCTTAATAAATCTAATGCCCTCCTTGCATCCCCGTGTTCTCTGGCAGCAAATGCCGAACATTTAGAGATAACTGCTTCATCAAAAGTACCTTCTTTAAAAGCTCTAGAACATCGTTCATTAAGTATATCTTTTAATTGAACAGCATTATAAGGTGGAAACACAATTTCTTCTTCGCCTAATGAACTTCTAACTCTAGGATCTATATTTTCAAGAAAAGTAACATCATTAGAAATACCTATCAAAGATATTTGAGCCTGACTTAACTCTGAATTAAGTCTTGTTAAATTATAAAGAAAATTATCGTCTATTTTTTTAATGGCTTGATCAATCTCATCAAAAATAATAACTAGTGTCTGTTTTTTATTATCTACCATCTCAATAAATTTTTGATAGACTGCAGGAGTAGGAAGGCCCGTATCTGCTACTTTTCCACCCAATAAATCAATCAATGCGGCTAAAATCCTATACTCAGTATCTGCTACTTTTTTTAATTTACAATTAAGATATTCGATCCTTACATTTATATCTACTTCTTTAGCTCTTTTAAGAAGCTCATCCCTTACATATTGAACGGAAAGAGTTTTTCCAGTACCTGTTTTACCATATACAAAAAGATTACTAGCTCTTTCACCTCTTAAAATAGGAGCTAAAATTGAAGCTACTTGCTCTATCTGTTTATCTCTATGTGGGATAGAGTCAGGAGTATAATTTGTTTGTAAAACACTTTTATCTTTAAATAAAGAATTTTTCATAGCAGAGTCAAAAATATGACCTATTTGTACACCCATTTTAATCTCTTTTAAAAAAATCTTTGACTATTTAAATATTCATATATAGGAAAATATAGTTCCTCTAACCTCTATTTCCTATGGAAAATATTACTTATAGAAACTAATTTTTTTTATACACACTATAAACTATAATTTTACATTTAAAATTAAAAAATACACCCTCACTCCATGACTTCCTATAGAAATTCATATTCGATAAAAGAAAAGAAAAGAAATAACCTAATATAATATATATAATATAATATATATTATATTATATATATATATTTATAAATGAAAATCCTAAAAAAAGACTTTTTCTCTCTCAAAAAACTACGTTCCAACAGAAATTAAGGGGACAGAGGGTTATCTTTTTTTGATTAAATTTAATTAAAATAGATAGACTACTATACAAAGATTTATAAATAAATTTTATATCTTCATTGTATGGATAAAAGAACTTATAAAAGTTTATTAGGAAAACAAGTGGTTACTAAAGAAGGTAAAAAATTAGGTGTTGCAAAAGACTTAACTTTTGAAACAAAGACTGGTGAATTAATTCATTTAGTTTTAAAAGACCTTACTCAGTATACAGCTAATCTTTCTTTGGAAAGAACAAAAGATAGGGAAGCATTAATACCTTTTAATTCTGTTATTGCTGTAGGAGATTTTATAGTGGTTTCAGAAGAAGATCTAGCTTAAAACTTTTAATAATAAAATGGCACAAGAAATTAAATTAGTAGGTTTCAAGTATACTAAATTAAATGTAGAAAGAAATGAAGAAGAGAAAGGAGAATTAAAAATAACTCCAAATATTAATATTAATTCTATTGATAAATTTAAATCAGAATCTAAACAAGAAGTTTTAGAGATTAAATTTACTTTTGGAATAGACTATTCTTCTTTAGGTAAAGTTGAATTATCAGGTAGGATGTTATTAGCTACTGATTCAAAAACAGTTAGAGAAGCAATAGATGGTTGGAAAAACAAAAAATTAGATAATAATATTAATTTAATTATACTTAATGTAATTATGCAGAAGGCATCTATTAAAGCATTAGAGTTAGAAGAAGAAATGAACCTTCCTCCGCATGTCCAATTGCCTAGACTACAAATAGGTAAAAAAGAATAATTTTCTCTTTAAAATTCCAAAGTTTCTTAAATACTTTATTTTTATAATTATTGCGCCCATATGGCACAATGGTACTGCAACGGTCTCGAACACCGTGCCCTTACGGGCTTCCCGGTCCGATTCCGGGTATGGGCGTTTTTACCTTATTTTTCCAAAATCGTAAGTCTTTCCATCATCATCAATAAGTATTATTTTCATACCTTTTTCATAAATTTCTAATTCTTGAATAATATCACTTCCTTCTATCAAAGGGAAAAAACTTGGCATAAATATAACTTCTTTTTGATATTCAGAAGAAAAACCATAGAGAAAACACTTATATTTTTCTTGTTTTACGTTGTTTTTATCTTTTAGTATATAAGCAGGATGAAAATGTCCTAACACTATTAATTTTATTTTACTATCTTTTATATTTTTATAAGTTTCTTTTAAACTTTTCGAGTCTCCATGAAAAAAGAGTGTTTTTTCTATAATATATTTATTATATATCTCTATATTTTCATATTTTTTTGAAACAAACTCTAAAATAGTATCGTGATTTCCCTTTGTTATAATTATTTTACCTCTTTTTAACAAATTTTTATTAAATAAGAGGATTAGTTGTTCAAAATCAAAAAACTCTTGTTTCATAATTTTACCAAAAACATGCTTTACATCACCTAATAATATTATTTTCTTAATTTTTCCTATTTTTTTAAAAATTTTATCAAAAATTTCTTTCGTTTGAACAAACTGACTTCTAGGAACAGCAAAACCTTGGCTTGTAAGATTATCTTCGTATCCTAAATGAAGGTCTCCAACTATTAAAATTTTTTTTCACTCCAAAAAAGACACCTATCAATGACTTTAAATTGTTTTATTTTCATAAAATTATTAAGAATTCTTAAATTATAAGGTTAACTCTTCTTTTTTCCAGCTAAATTATCTAAATATAAAATAACATGCTCATAACTTTTTGGTATTCCTTTTGTTTCATGGTCAGAAACTGTCTTTTCTACTTCTTTTCTATTTATTACTTTTATTTTTTTACCTACTTTTCGATGCAAATAAAGACACGTGCCTAAGTCAACATAACTCCCTGTAGAACTAGTATTCCAAAAAATATGAATTTGAGCAGCTCTCTCTTCTTCTTCGCAATGATTCATACAAATCCTATATCCTCCAAGATCTGCTTCTTGATTAGTATCTGTAGCAGGATAATGAGCTCTAAAACCTCTTATTGCCATCTCTTGTTTATATGCTTCTAAAAATTCTTTTTCTTCTGGAGTTGCCTTCCTTACAGGACACAACATATAAATTTCATCACTTTGTTTAAGATCTCTAGTCATATGTGGCCAGTCAACATCACTCATTAAAGTTTCTAAATTCATAATTGTTTATCCTAAAAGTTATTTATAAGGTTTATTATACTTTAGCACTATTTTTCTAATTCTTCCCAAACTCTTTTAATAAACTCGTTTTTATCTTCAATTTTAATAAGATCAGAATGACTCTGTAAAATAAGGTTTATAACAAAAGGACTTATAATTTTTGTGTTTTTTATCTCAATTTTTATCTCACTTTTTTGTATTTTATCTATAATTTCTTTAGCATTTTTAATATCCATTAAATCTTCCAAAACTTCTCTTCTCGCTTCTTTTAAAATAGGGAAATCTTTAGTACTTTTGTTTACTGCTGCTAATAAAAAGTGGCTGGACATTTGTTGCTTTCCTGCAGTTTTTATATATCCTTTATAATTTCTAAGAATCATAAGGCTCCTCGCGGCACAATGCCTAAACCTTCTTTTTAAAACCTCAGTTTTATCAATTGCCTCATCCAATATTTTTTGAAGGTTGTCTTTTTCAAGCATTTTAAATCCTCTTAATATTTTTTCAAGATCGATGTCCTTTCCTGCAAGAAAAAATCCATTATCATTTATTCCAATTTCAACATCTCTTTTTCTAGCAGAAGCAACAACAAAGGCGCAAGCCCTTGATAGTGCATCATTAACTCTTCTTCCAAAAAGGCTATGAAATATAACATACTTTTTCTTTTCTATTTTATATTCTTCAACTAATATTTTTTTATCGCTAGGAATTATAGAGTATTTGTGTTGTTTTTCAAAATAGTTATAAATAGTTTCTGCAATTCTATTATTACAATAAACATATTCTTTAATTAACTCCTTTATTTCCTTTGGAGATTTTTTTGCTCTAAATTTTTCATCTAAAATTCGTCTAAATTTTCCAATAGAACACGCAGTTGTAAAACTCAAAGGGAGCATTTCAGAAAACCAAGAAGGAATAGTGGGGCTCCTATCTGAAGCAGATACATATACTTTCATTCCTTTATTATATAAGAATTGATATTTTTTACCGCCTAAGACAAAAACATCTCCCTTTTTCAGTTTTTCCAAAAATGTTTCATCTAGTTTACCAATAGAGGTTCCATCTCTTAAAACAACAGTCGTAAAGCTTTCATCAGGAATAGTTCCAATATTAGTCATATAAATTACTCTAGCCATTTTGCCTCTTTTTCCAACTTCGTTAGTTTCGGGATCAAACCAAATTTTTGAATAGAGGTTTCTAACCTTAAGTTCATATTCTCCAGAAAGATAGGAAATTACTGAGTAAAAATCCTTTTTTTCTAAATTCCTATAACAATAGCTTTTTTTAATTAGTTTATACATTTCCTCTAATTTCCAAGTTTTATAAATAGCCATACCATATATTTGCTGAGATAAAACATCTAAACAATTTTCAGGTATGTAGACTTCATCAATTATTTTTTCTTTAGAATTTTTTAAGATAATAGCCGATTCAACCAAATCATCAAAGTCATTCACTATAAATTTGCCTCTGGCAGTTTCATGTAATTGGTGCCCTGCACGGCCGATTCTTTGCATAGCTCTCGAAACAGCTTTTGGACTTCCTAATAAAACGACTAAATCAATATAACCAATATCAATCCCAAGTTCTAAAGAGGTTGAGCAAACCACCACTTTTAACTTCCCTTCTCTTAAATTCTGTTCAATTTCCTGCCTATGTTCTTTTGAAAGAGAGGAATGGTGCGCGCCAATATTTTCTATATAGTTTTTTGGAAATCTTTCTTTCAAATTATTGACTACTCGTTCTGTTGCAGCCCTGGTATTTGTAAAAATGAGGGTCGTTTTGTTTTTTTGTATTAAATTATCTAGCAGTTCATATAGTTTATGTGCTAATTGAAGATTATTTGTGTTCAAAAAGTCTTCAACCGGACTCAAAATTTCTAAATCTACCTTTTTTATCATTTCAATATCTGCAATTAAGCAATCTCTACCTTCTCCAACAAGGTAATGTGCCACTCTTTCAAGAGGCGAAACCGTTGCAGACAAACCTACTCGCACAATAGGCATAATAGATATCTCTTGAAGTCGTTCAATTGTTAAATTTAAATGTGTCCCTCTCTTGTTTTCAGCTAATGAATGTATTTCATCTATGATCATAAACTCTAATCGGCCAAATTTTTCGACAAATTTAGGAGAATTTATCATAATTGCTAAGCTTTCAGGAGTTGTTACTAAGATATGCGGGCATTTTTTAGCCATTTTTGCTCTTTCTTTAGCATCCGTGTCTCCTGTTCTAAGGCCAACAATTATTTTTTGTAATTTTATTCCTCTTTTCTCAGCTAATTGTTCAATTTCTTCCAAAGGTTTTATTAAATTTACAAAGATATCATTACTTAATGCCTTTAAAGGTGAACAATATGTTGCATAAATTCTATCTTCAAGTTCATTTCGCTTACTTAGCATAACTAAATAGTTTAAAATTGACAAAAAAGCAGTCAATGTCTTAGTTCCGCCAGTGGGTGCGGAGATTAAAATGCTTTTTCTTTCAAAAATTGGTAGAACCCCATACTTCTGAGTAAGTGAAAATGACTGGAATCGTGAAAAAAACCACTCTTTGACTAAAGGATCTAGGCTTTTCATTAATTCTTCATCAGTTCTTGCGTGTGTATTTGAATAAAGAACGCTCATTATATATTAATTATAATTTAATTTTAGATAAATCTTCTTCTAATCATTATTTGTGGGACTCTCTTTTTATATGTTTCTTTTTATCCAAAACTATATAAACTCAAAACCGAATAGTTACTTTATGCCCTCCATTTCTAAAGAAAAAAAAGAAAAAATACAGGAACAGCTCATTTATTTCTTATTTACTATCTTTCCTAAGCAAGTTTTTACTTCAGATATTGCCAAAGAGCTTGCACGTGATGAGGAATTTATCAAAAAATTACTTTTTGAACTAGATTCTAAAGGTGTTTTAATAAAAATTGATAAAAATTCCCAAGGAATTAAATACGAAAGGCGTGCAAGATGGAGAATTTCTAATGAAACCTATGAAATATATAGTAAACATCAACAAAATCAGAAAAACATTTCTGAAAAAGTTGAGCAAAATCTATAATTATTGATTTCTCTTCTCAAAATATATCTTTTAGAATAATTAATATTAAAAAGGAAGGCATATTTACTAATATATGGATCCTGTAAAAGAGGCCTTTCAAAGGATAAAAGAGGAAATGCAATCACTACGGTTAGAACTTTCTTCCATTAGGTCAGAGATTAATTCTCTAAAGTCTCTTTCCCTCTATTCTCAAAATCCAACACAAGTTAACCCCCCTACTTCCACTCCAACAGACAAACTAGCAGATTTACCAACAGTTCCACAAGAAATGGAGGGGTCAAATGGTTCCAAAATAACATTTTCCACAAGAAATGAAGGGGTCCCAACAGACAAGTCAACATACAGTCAAACAGACCAACAAACAGACTTTTTAAGCGGTCTTATGCAAGAAAATAGGCAAAAACTCAATCTTGAGGATATACAAGAGACCCTAAATACTCTCGATAATCTTAAAAAAGAACTCAGACTCAAGTTTAAGAGACTAACTCCACAAGAGATGCTCATTTTTTCTACAGTTTATAGTTTGGAAACAAAAGGTATAGAAGAAATTACCTATAAAACGCTTGCAAATAACCTTAATTTAAGCGAATCCTCCATAAGGGATTATATCATCAAACTTACCTCAAAAGGTATCCCTATAGTCAAAAGAAGGGTAAATAACAAGCAAATTGCTCTACAGATCTCCGAAAATCTTCAAAAAATTGCTTCTCTATCAACAATAATAAAGCTTCGTGAGCTATAACTCTCAATTAGCATTCGGCTAACCGATTAATTATCTTTCTCCAATCTATAATGGACCCTAAATCTCTCTTATTTAGGTTTGTCCTCGGTATTTTTTGTCAATTTGTCGTTTTTCAAATTCCCTACTTTCAAAAAACTCTCTTTTTTGCCAAAAATACTACTTTTTTGCTTGTCTTCTAACACTCTTTTTTTCAGTATCTTTATTTTAATTGTATTTCTTGCTTTCTTCTCTCACTTTTTCTTCTAAATTATTTTCTATTCTGGATCTATTCTCATTTTTTTATTTGATTTAACTCTCACTTTTTCCTTTTTGAGTATAATTTGCCTCATTTCTTCAGGAATATAGATTCTTTTTTTACCATTTGCCTCTCTTGACTCTTCAATCAGGCCCTCACATTTCTGTTTTATCATATTTATTTGACCTCTAATCGTACTTTTGTCCTTTCCTAAGACTATTGCAAGATCTTCATAGCTCAATTTATTATTTTCTGAATTTACTAATGCCCAGACAATTCCTCTTTCCATAAGTGTTAAACTGTCTAAAATACTTGTTTGAACAGCCGTTTGCACAGTACTTTGAACATCCGAAACAATCGTTTGTTTTATCCCTAACGGCTGTTGTTGTTTAGAAATCTTAGTGCCAAACAAAGAAATAAAATCTTTGATATCATCAATTTCATTTTGTAGTACAAAGATTTGTTGTTTCAATTCTCCAATATCTTCATTCTGTTGCTTATCATTGCCGTCGAAATGGCTTATCCACTGCCCTACTTTATTAAAATCTTCTTTAACTGCATCAAAAGATTTCTGTACTTCTTCTTTTATTGTACTTTCATCTTTTTTTTTAAAAAATCCAAACATGTTATAGTTGTTTAAGCAACTGCCTTTATAAATGTTTCGTTTTTTCTCTTAAAAACTATAAAAAAGGCCTGTTTTGGCTGTTTTTATTAATCTGTTTGATAGATAAACAATATGCTTTATATTCGATTAAATTTAAAAAATATGTTTTAAACAAAACAGCTGACAAACATAATAAAACAGTCATATAAACACCTAAACAGACACATAAAAGTGTCTTAAAACAGCTCTATTAAGGTCATTTTTTCAAACAGCTGTTTAGGGTTGTTTAAAATTTTTCCCAACAAACACTGTTTGGATCACATTAGGGAAGTTTTAGTGAATAAGATATAAAGTGATTTTAAAGAAAAGTTTATAAACACGTAAAACCTCTCTTTAGTATGCAGTGGAAAACTAAATTAGGAGTGCCAGTGTTAGCCGCTTTAGGATATCTCGTTACTTCTTTTTTTATAAAAATAGTGCCTTGTCAAATTTCTCCCAATATTCCAAACCCTTCTTTTTCATGGGCTCTCTGTACTTTAAATCCTGATAAAGCCCCTCTATTCGGTATTCAAGAGGTTTATTGGGGGATTACTTCTCAATTAAGTGGCGCATATTTACTTTCTTTAGGTCTTATCTTCGTGTGTTGTTTTATTTTTTTAGCACCCTTTGCACGTAAAAGTCATAGTCCAAAAAACAAAAAAGGTGATGAAAGGAGGTTTGAAATATATTAAATGGCAAAACAAAGCTTTAACTTCTCTGCATTTCTTGCATGGATTGTTGGAATCTTAGTGTCTCTAGCTGTGGGCTCGGGCATGATCCAAGGAATATTAAGTGTTCCTTTAATTCCCTCAATTATCACTGCAATAGCCGGTTGGATTGTTGTAATTGGTGCAATAATCTCCGTAATTGCTGCTCTTTTCGGCAGATAATTATACAAATTTTTTTATTTATTTTTTGATTTTTAATCTAAACGACCAACCAAACGCCATTTTCTTGTTGTTTGGTTATCTTTCCATGTTTAAACAACTGAAAATTATCCGACGGTAAATGTTCTTCAAACAGTCGTTTTTCACATTTCAAGTAGTTTTATATAGTTCTTTTTCTATTTAAACAGGTAAATCCTGAAAAGGGAGGTAAAAATTATGGCAGCAACACCACCAGATGCACAAAAGAGGAAAATAGACTGGAACATAGATCGGAAAGTTTATGATGAGTTTATGAAAGCATGTAGTAATAAAGGATATGCTCCGCAAGTTATTGTAGAGAAAATGATGGCTAAATTCAATCTAACAAGACAGATTTAAATCTGTTTAGATTATTTATTTTTTATTTTTAATTATTTAAATTATTTCAAAAGTAGTAGACATTGCACTTTGTTTACCTTAGTGCATAAAACCGCCGAAACCAAAAAGCAGGTTAAGTTGTTGAGTTCAATATACTCTTTAAACATCTAAATATTTAAAAAAGGAATTTATCTTATCTTTAAATGAAAGACGCAGAAGACGAAGAAATTATATCAGGTAAGTTATACAGAAATTTTGGAGCAACTGCCTTAGACTTTAATTCTGCATATTCTAAGATTTATTTAGTAAGGCAATTACCTTCAGGTCTTATAGTTGCAAAAGATGAAAAAGGGGTGTCTAGAAGAGTTTGGTCTCATGAAGAAATTTCAGAGATGTATGATAAAAAACAAGATGTATGTATGAAGAAAGTACGTGCTAATGAGCTTTACCAATGCAATAAAAATGACATTTTAATCATGCAAGAAAACCTAGAAAGATCGCGAAATAGAACTCCCGGATTAATTTCTTTATTAAATGATGTATCTCTGGACAAGTCTTCTGATGTGGATCAAGAGCCTTGTTTTTTGGAAGTTTTTGTTATGAATGATCCCACAAGTGGAAATCCAGTACCTATTGTAAGGCCTGTTAAAGAACAAAGCCAACCTAAGTGCACAACAAATCAGGAAATCCAATTTCCATTTCCGCATATTGATCCAAATTCACCAGGATACAACCCGTATAAAAAAGGCGGAGATAATCCCAACCCATATATACACTATTAAAACGATGAATCTGCAAACATCTCAACAATTTATCTATTGTCCTTACACTGGTGTAAAAATTTCAGGAGTTGCGGCAAGAAATTGCAACTATTGTGATCTTGAAACTTATGTGTGTAGTCATTCAGGCAAACCATGTGTTGCAAAAGAAGGTTTAGTGGCATTCGCACAATCTCTTGCAGAAGGCTCATCAAAAATTACTCTTGAAATATTTAAAAATGCTAGGCAACAGGCGGAAACTGAAAAACGTATAAAAATATACCGCGAAATTGCTAAAATGTGGACAGATAAGTATGGAGATGACTAAGCTAACCTTAGTGCATAAAACGGCCGAAACTAAAAAGTAGGTTAAGCTGTCGAGTCCTAAAATTGGTGAGAGATCCGATTTTTATTTTCAAGATCTCTAAAAACATCAATAAATCAGTAAAAAACAGCTAAAATTCTCTTTATGGTTCGTACAAGATACATTGTTGTGACTCTATTTTTACTCAAAAAACGCAGAAAAAATACGGGTTTTGGTTAAATTCGGAAAATCACATGTAAATACTTAACTTAAAAATAAAGATGCCTTAAATCGCCCGAAATTTTTAAACCGGTAAGTCTTTCCACATCATGCACATTGATTACCTTAGTACACAATAAAACATGTTTTATTAATTTTGGTTAACTAAGTGCATGTTGCATGTTAATTTTACTTTTCAGAAAGCAGTTTAAATAGCCAAATAACAAGTCCACAAAAAACAAAAGAGACTCCAAAGATAGCAAGAGCAAGTCTTTCAAAATTAAACCATGTTTGAACATCCGGTCTATAGTTGTTTTTAATTTTTTCAAGTTTTGGCTTTTTAGAGATTGTTGGAAAAAATTTTGATTGATATCCACACCTTTCACACATTTTCATTGGTGTGCCCATCTTTAGAGCAACAGCGTTTCCAAAATTAGTTTGAATATTTGTGCTTTTACATTTTGGGCAGAATTCAAATCTTTTAACCATAACTAGTTTTGTATAATTTTCTTTAAAAATTTTCAAAATCTATTTAAACCATGGTTCGTACAATCTGTCATGAAAAAAAGAGTTGTTGTAAATGATTTGATGCAAAAAAAGTATATTTATTATTTGACCGAGCCAGCAGGTAAAAATTTTGATCCAGAGTTTAAACCAGAGTTAACACCCAAACAGTTGTTGGCGCTTGGTGTTTTCAGTGGAAAGTACATGACGGATTGTAAAAAAGAATTTCCATCGTCTTGGTTCGTACAATCTAAACTCTCACCTCTTTATCCACAAGATGCTCTAAACTTCTTCAAAGTTCATGCATCTCAGCCACTCTCCGTTTGGCAAAAAAAAGGATGGATTTATCACGAGGATCCTCGCGGATGGTTTCAGTGGTACTGTCGTTACTTTATGGGCCGAAGATGTCCGGATGATCAAAGACAAATCAAACGCTGGAAGGCAATCAAGCGACACATTTCTCAACTAAACAAACATTGCAAAAAAGGAGATTTTTTATGTCGTCCAGTTCAGCGACAAGCGATTCTTCATTGGGCATATGATTCTAGAAAACTATAATGGTAAAACAATTTTTTAGAAAAGCTAAATTTTCTGACGCTCTGGAACTTTCCGAAATTAGGAGGGGTGTTTTTAGCAATATTCCTGGAGAAAACTATAGCAAGAAATTAACAGAGGTGTTAATCCAAGAATATTCTTCAGAAAATATCAAGAAAAAAATTAAAAAATATCCGACTTTTTGCTTGGTTAGTGGAAATGAGATAATTGGCTCCATTTCTTTACAGGGTGCAGAAATAAAAGGTGTCTTTGTAAAAGTTTCTCATGTTAGAAAGGGAATTGGCACAAAATTAATGAATTTTATTGAAAATTACGCTCGAAAAAAAGGCCTAAAAAAAGTTCATCTTTGGTCCGCAGAAAAGGCGAAAGGATTTTATAAAAAATTAGAATATAAACTTATAAAAAAGGTTTCAAAGCCGTATAGGGGCATAAAAAATGTAAATTTTGTTATGGAGAAAAAACTATGAACACTGAAGAATTTCTAAAAAAACTTGAAATAGAACTAAAAATTTCTAAAAACTCTAGCTACACAATTAGGAATTATTTAGATGCAAACGAACAACTGTTTAAACAACTAAATAAACAACCAGAAGAGATAGAAGTAGACGATGTTAAACAATTTATGGCAGAAAAGCTAACGGAAAAGTCTTCCTCGTCTATTATTTTGTTTTTAGCTGCAGTAAAATATGCATATACAAATATTTTAAAAAAAGACGTTACTTTGGGAATTAAACGGCCTAAAAAAGAAAAAAGAATCCCCACAGTAATGACTAAAGAAGAAGTTAAACGACTAATAAACAGTATTTATAGCGACAAAAGTCGTTTAATGGTCTCAATGTTGTATGCATGTGGTTTTCGTATCTCTGAATTAATTAATTTAAACATCGCCGATCTGAATTTTCTAGAAAAAACAGGTATGGTTAAACAAGCAAAAGGAAAAAAAGACAGGGTGTTTAATATTCCTGAATTCTTAGTAGCTGATTTAAACAAGCAAATTGAATTTCAAAAAAAATTAAATCATGAATTATTATTCTCAAACGAAGAAACTGGTAAAAAACTTTCAGCTTCAAATATTGAAAAGATCGTTAGAAAAGCCGTCAAACGTGCAGGAATTCAAAAAGATGTTCATTGCCACACTCTTCGACATTCATTTGCAACACATTTATTAGAGAATGGAGTGGACTTGAGAACTATCCAAACACTTCTAGGTCACTCATCCATTTCAACCACAGAATTGTACACCCACATAAGTAATCAGCAGATAAAAAATGTTAAAAGCCCTATAGATAGTTTGTAATTTATCTTTTTACTACAAATTTTTTAACACTCAAGAAGCTATTATTTGGGAGACTATTAACTTCAAGACTGCTAACTAATGCGTGTGGTGCTTCCTGTGCAGAAGGAACCCATCCAGATTCTGCGCCACAAACTCCCCTAAAGACTCCTCTTGTATCGCTAGTTTGGACTATATTTTTAACAATTTGATAAGGCGTACCAACAAGATAGGCGCCCCTTACTTGCTCTCTTTTTCCGTCTTTATATAATCTATACATTTTTGAAGGGTATGTTGAAAAATAGCTTTGTTCTGGTAAGGTTAAGCCCCCTGAAGCTCCTTCAAATATAAGGCCGTATTTTTCTTTTTGTTTATGACATAGTCTCATTAAATTTTCTTCTAATTGTTCAAGAGGGACTTCATTTGAAGAACGAACCATTAAATTGCTCATTCTGGCTATGGGATCCATTGCTCCTTGAGCTCTTGCATGTCCATTTGATTTTTTTCTAAAGAAACCAGCGCTTTCTCTGCAATGTAGGTATTCCCTCAATATTCCATTTTCTATAAGTGTTGTCTTTCGTGACTTCACTCCTTCATCATCAAAGGGAAAATACCCGTCTAGTGTTTGTATTGTTGGGTCATCTTCAATAGTCATAAAGGGAGGGGCTACTCTTTTTCCGATTTTTCCAATAAACAAAGAACATCTAGGAGTTTCCTCATCGTCTTCTTGCATATTATTTGCTTCAAGCGCGTGACCAACCACCTCGTGCCATAAAACCCCATGATTTTCAGGATCTAGTATTGCTGGGAAAGTTCCGTTCTTTTGATAAGGGGAAGATAATATTTCGCATAATTCTTCCTTCATTCTCCTTCCGGTTTCTACCATTTGTTCGTACGTCGGTAATCCGGTGGCGTCATGAGCATATTCTGCGTGGGCGTGAGGGATTACTAATCCTGCTTTATCTACCTTACTCAAGTTCGTAATTGTGGCATATCTCAAATTATCATAAAAGATTTTTGAACCTTCGGAATTAATGAAATATTTCCCTTCTTTTTGAGCCACTATACTCACGACAGCATTATGAATGTCTTTTCCTTCTCCCCAGATTTCTCTAGATGCTTCTTTTATCATTTGTTCATATTTTTCTAAGTCTATCTTAATTACTTTTTCGGGAGCAATACTAACGTTAGGTGTTTCTTTTGAAAATATTCTAAATTTGTCTCTTATATTTTGACAACCAATTGCAGCATATGCTCTCCTAGCCCTATCATCAACACAATCCCAAAACGCTTCATTGGAAGAAAACCAGATTCTGTGCATAGATGCTTCTTCGGATAAATCTCTAGGCAATTCAAACTCGAAACTTCCTTTCCCACCCAGCCCATAATCTCCCATCCTAATTTCTATTCTTCCACTCGTATTGTGGTCTGGGCTTAAACTCCTGGATGTCGATGCTCCGTTTACTGCATTTAAAACATATACTTCATAATCCCTTAAGTTCATTGCAGCGAAGAAGGGTTTATGTTTTAGTTTTTGCCCACTATCATTAAATGTGTGGTTTGCTTTTAGCACTTTATCTAATCCTCTTTCCAGAAACTCAAAAATCCTCTCGTTTACCACTCTTCGAAGCAGAATTCTCTTTTAAAAAGGATTTATATTCTCTAAGATATATATTATCATGCGCCTGAGAATTTAACTTTCACCAAATACATATAAATAATTACGCCTATTAAAATCAATATTCCGATAAAGATTAATAATGTAAATGCTAATTCTAAGGAGTCTGTCTGTTCTTTCAACAATGTTAACTCATCTCTATTCGCCTTTCGCATCCCTGTTAGATCTTCATCCCATTCTTTTCTCTTAAGGTATCCTAAAATTGCAAAAGCAGCGCCCATTATTCCCAGGCTTAAAATTTTAAATAATAAACTTAAAATTGTCCAACCAATACCAATAAGAAACATTACATAATAATCGATAACTCTTTTTTTATACTTATAGTTTAAAAATCCAAAGGCAACAGCCATAAGAAATGAAACAATAAAGATAACAAACAGGAGCGATGTCTTTTGTAGCATCTCAGTATCAATTATTGGAAATTTATAAACTTGTTTATTTGTATTACTTTCTACTTCAATTTTTAGGTTCTCTAATAAAGAGGGTTTTAAGTTTTGTATTAGCAGCAATTTTTTAAACTCTTATTTCTATTATTCTTTATGACTTGTGATAAATGCGGGTACCACGACAAAAAAGAAGGGGAGAAGTTTAATATAAAACTCTGTAGAATTTGTTTGCTTTTTGCACCCGATCAAGAGCAAGATTTTCAAGGCTACCTTTCTGAAAAACTTGATTGGAAAACTCTTGAAACTTTTAGAAAATATGGACAATCAACGGGAAGTAGGCAAAAGAAAGGAATGGATGAAAAAGCAAAGCAGGGCAAAATTATGACAAGAGTTGCTCTAGGGTATTCTCTTTCTAATGAGACCCTTATTCCGAACGAGTTTGCATCAAAAGTTCATTCTATCTTTAGAACTTTCTTGAATCAGAATTATTCTCTCAATAATATGGCTAAACATTACGATCTTTCGGTCAATGGTTTAAAAAAAATATTAAAGAACAGGACATATCTTGGAGAGGTAAAATTTGCAGGCAATCTTTACAAATCAAATCATCCGGCAATTATTAATCCTGAGATCTTTTATGCAGTTCAAAGAAAACTTGTAGAGATAAGCAGAAAGAAAAAAGTTGTCAGTTAGATTCTAGTGCTTTTCTGATTGAAGAGTAAGCGCCTCGCACCCTCATATTAACTAACTTTCTGTGTTTTTCTTCATGAACTAACAGCCACGGAATTTCTACATTTTCGGCTAAACAATATAATTTTCCACAGGATTCATGGCAATCAGGACAATTTACAGGCTGTGGGCATCTATTCTGGGCACCCAAAATACACAAACTCTCACAAAAAGGAGACTTGTGTTTATGGTTATGTAATAGTATCGCGCCTTCTCCGCCTTCTCCTTGTAAATACTCTTGATATAATTCTTGTATGCCCATTTTATGTTAGGACGTTTCAGCTACATTTATTTCATAATTTTTAATACCCCTTGTTCTTCCAATCATCTGTTCTAAAGTCCTCATAGGTATTTCCCCTATTACCTGTATTGTTTTACCACGCTTCTCTACCCTTACGTGGCTAGGCAAATCTTTAGCTCTAAAATATTGTGTTATTTGGTGTTTTAATGCATATCCTGCTCCTGGAGAATCCTCCTTTAGTTCTATATTATATGTTTGTAATCCAGCAAGTCTATTTTGCGCACCCCTTAATGCAGATAATTCTTTTCTTCCAAGAAAACTATAAAATTGCATTTGGCCAAAATCTGGTTTAATATATGGTGTTAATTTTTCTTCTGCATTTGAACCTACGTCTCTGAATCCCTCTATTGCTCCCATTAAATAACTTTCAAATTCAGGTACTTGTTTATTGGGGATGCTTATTGGTAAGTATCCTTTCGTCTTTAGTAAGTTATTCATGACTATTCCCGCAGTTCTTTTATTTCCATTAAAAAATGGTTGAATTCTTATTAAATGAAAATAATCAAAAATTGCTCTTTCAACTGGGTGGAGGTTCATTTCTTTTTCAGCTTTAAATAATCTCTCCAAATGTGTTCTTATTCTTTCCTCATCTACTGGAGGCACATATCCTCCCCTGAATTGTCTGATTTCTTTTCGTAATCCTGCATACTTCTGTAGAGGTTCTCTTAATTCGGGCTCGACTCTACCAGCGATCTCTGTTAAATATATTAAATCTAATTTTCCTGGACAATTTTTATCTCCATACCCCCAAGCTTCTCGATAATTTTTTAAAACTTCTTCTTTTTTTTCAGCATTATCTCCGTCTTGCAGTGCGCTATTCTGTATTGTCTGTTCTCTTAAGTGTGCAAACATTTCATTTAAAAAAGAAGGGACACGGGAAGTGTCTATCTTTTTCTTCGATTCATCAATTTCCTGAAGTAATTCTTTCTTCAAAATAGCCATATTAATGCCTATTCAAGGCAATATTTAAACCTTTGGTTTTGTCACCCCTTAAAAGATACAACAATGCCAATATTTAAAAAGAAAAGGAGTCTTTCTTTTTTATGGCATTGGATTATAGCAGTTACACAAAAATGAAAACACCCAATGGAAATTCTCTTTTATTTGCAAAAAGAACACCCAAATTTCCCCCGAAAGTAGCTTATACTTTATTAGAAATTGCAAAAGAAATCTCTTCGAATAAAACTAATTTATATGATCCTTTCTGTGGCAATGGTACAATTCTCACCATTGCAGGTTTAAATTTTAATGGTCAATTTCAGCAATTGTTTGGTTCAGATATAGACCCCGAGGCGGTAGACTCTACGAGATTAAATCTAGCAACTTTTACAAACCTAACTGATCAGCAAATACTTGCCCAGACTTCTTCTCTAGACTGTACCTATCAGTTTCCTATAAATCTAATGGGACATATAACAACCATTGTTTCTGATCCGCCATTTGGTAAAAGGTGTTCGTTACCCAAAGGAACTCTTGAAAAAGCATTTGCTAATTTCGCAAATCAAGATATATCTAGTCTAACTTTTTGTTTCGATGACAAGACGACTCTCCCAGTAGGAATCTCAGAATATTATAAGGTGAAAAAAGTTTTATCTAGATGGGATCGAGATTTTTATATTGCACAAAGAAAATAATCTTTTAGATAAAGTTTTGTAAAATAACTATCTGTAGGAAGTTTGTCTTTTCGCTCTAGCCTTAGAATCTCCAGGTTTGTAAGCTTCCTTTCTTCTAATGTCTGCAACAAGCATATTTCTATCATATGCTGCAAATGCAACTCTTATATTATCATTCTTTGTAAATTCTACAATTGCTCTTGCAATTGCTAATCTAGAAGCTTCTACTCTTGAGGCAGATCCACCACTAGCTACATTTACAGAAATATCAAAATTCAATTTTCCTAAAATCTGTTCAGCAATTATTAGAGGTTCTTTTAATTCTAATTGTTGTAACATTGGGAAAGCTTCAATTGATTTTTTATTAATTGTAACAATTCCAGTTCCCTCTTTTATAGAAGCCTTAGCAATTGCTGTTTTTCTTTTACCTGAAACGATTATCATATCTCTTTAACTATTTCCCCAAGCACTACGTATTTAATTGGTTTTTTAACTGAAGTAGCTGCCACTTTAACCTGTTTCAATTCTTCTTCTGTTAATGGGCCGTTTCCAATATAACATCTTAATCGGTCATAAGCTTCTCTTCCCTTTGATCTGTCTCTACTAGGCAACATTCCTCTAATCATTCTTTTCATAAACATATCTGGATATCTAGAAACTTTAGGGCCTTTCAAACCAACCCCACCTAATGTAATCCACCAGTGTAATGTCTTTTTTATTTCTGCTCTATCGCCAGAAATAATGGATTTTTCAGCATTAATAATAACTACTTCTTTTCCCTTCAAAAGTTCTTTACAAGCAACACTACCCACTCTTCCAACAACAGCTCCTTTTGCATCAAAATAGATTTTCATTGTAATATTCTAACTCCCTTTAAGTCTTTATTTGATTTTAATTCATCTGCAAGATATATAAATTCTGCCTTTGCTTCTTTTATCTTCTCAATTGCTTTTTCAGATGCATCCCATGAGATTATTTTTACTTTTTTTGTTAAAACACCAGAAGATAATATTTTACCTGGAACGAAAACTTTATCGCCTTCTTTTAACATTTTGTCTAATTGTGTTAAGTTAAAAACAGATTTTTTCTTTCTTGGTGTTGCTAATATCTTAGCAATTGCAGGATTTTCCTTTTTTAATTGGACAATAACATTAATTAACAAAGGGTTTGCCTTTTGTCTCATTCTATTTTCAATTTTTGTTTTACTTATTACTATTTTTTTCATTTTAATATATCTGCTAGAAATCAATTAATGATTTCCTACTAAATCGCGTTAGCTCGCAGGATAAAATTTACTACTAAACTGCTTTTATAAAGCTTTTGGTTAAGGGTTATGTCGCAAGTTCGGGACTTGAAAAGTAGTGTCGCATTAGGGACTTAATTAAAACAAGTAGTAAGCTTTTCTTTAAATTGACTAATTGGCAACATAATAGATTTTTTCTTTGTTAGTTTCCAGTCTGCATTATGACCTTTTCCCATAGAAACCATAGTCCCTGCTCTTTGCATAACCACATCTTCCTTAGGATATATCTCAAAAAATATTTCAGAAGGAGAACACCCAAGACATATTAGCCAATCATACTTAAAATCCATTCGTATATGATTAAATTGAAAATTTCCACTTTGGTCTTCCGTTGCAAACTTTATTTCAAACTTCTTACCATTTATCTTCTTATCATAATCCCCCTTATTACTATCTTTATGTTCAACTTCAAAACCTAGCTCTTTAGCATATGCTTCAATAAAATCTTCCCCTAAATCGCCCTTACTGGTGTTGGGTAAAATCTTTATTAGATATAGTGGTTGGTCGTCCCATTTCTTCTCAATGTGTTTTTCTTTCGCAACTTTAATTAATAGCTCTATGGGGTTTGTCATTTAAGGTAATTTGTTTATCCTTCCTTTCCTTATCTATAAAACCTGCATTTAATAAAGCTTTCCTTATGTGTTCCATACTAATATGTTTAACATTATGACTGGCTAAATTATTAAACTTTCTCCAATCTGTATTTTTCAAAACTTCTAATACCTTTGACTTATCTTTCTTTAAAATAATACCATAACCACAGACATATTTAACCTCACTAAAACTTTTAACTAATTTTGGTGGCTCGTTAAAAAAAGACCTTTGTAAGAAAAAATCTGCTTCGTGTAGTCTTTGATGTCCGCATTTTCTTTCTTTTCTCATATCTACGGTAAATAAGTCTATATATTCACTACAAGTTTTTTCTATCTTTTTCTTCACTTTGCCCTTCTTCCATATCTGAAATAAAGCATTAACTTTTACTATTTTGTCATCTACATCTATGAAACTATCTATGGGCAATGAAGACTGATGCACAAGATGAAAACTTTTAATTCGGTCTTTTATATTACTTTTTCCATTACTTTGAAAAGCCATGGGGACAATAAATGCAATATAATCTGAAAACTTTTCTGCATGATTAACAAAAGATAAAGCTAACCAAGCCCTATAACCAAAAGGTGGATTTCCGACACAAATATATTTTTTACTTTTATCTTCGGGTTGCCAAGATAAAAAATCTTGCTGTATAAATTCTGGATTACCCTTAACAATATCTATTCCTATTCTTCTGTCTTTTGGGAGTAAATCGTAAAAAGCACCAAGACCAGCAGACGGCTCAATAAAAGTATATTCAGATAAATTAACTTTTTCTTTTTTTAAATATTTTAGAAATTTATCCCAACAAACTTTGGCAACTTCTGGTCGTGTGCAAAAATGGTCTAAATCAACTTCTTCTATATTAACCCATTTAGGAATATATTTATTATCTTGCCATTTTTTATTACGAAATTTAATCGCAGAATCTATATCAATTTTTTCCATTTTTCTTTTCTCCTTTTTTAAAAATTGTTTTAGCTTTCTTCCAATATGGACTTTTACATTTAGGACAAATTTCAGGAATTTCACTTATATCACGAGGAACCCATGCGTGTTTACATCTATAACATCTATGACCTACAATAAGAACATTCACACCAAACCCCTCTTTACTCATGCTTATACTTCGTTCTGCCATGCTTATTAATGTTTCTCTACCTATTTAAACTTATATGTTCTTTATTATATATATGATTAAACTATGTCTAAATGGGTATTATTAATATGTATACTCAATCACCACAAGGTTTAAATAGGCACTATACCTATTAGGTATATAAGAATAAACATGGAAACAACAAAACAATTCACAGAAAATAGAGAACAACGAGCAAAAGCTATTCTACAAATAGGTAGCCCTGAATGTTTAGATGAAAATACTTATTTAGTCCCCTCTCAATTTGATAGCACTAAAAAATATACGGTTAGTCATTTTGATAGTTATTCTTGCTCTTGCCCAGACTTTGAAAAAAGATGTAAAGGACAGGGTTTATACTGCAAACACATTAAAGCTATTTTATTATTTGAAAAACTAAAGAATGCTTACGAATTAGAAGAAACGCCAATAAAACAAGAAATAAGTTTAATGTTAAATAGACCTACCGATAACTCTTGTCCTTTCTGTAATTCTGTTAAACTAATCAAAAGAGGAGTAAGACAAACTAAAACAGGCGAAAAACAAAGATTTAGCTGTTCAGACTGCAAGAAACGATTTGTTTTAGAACCAATCAAATATATCAAAGGAAACGAAAAGATTGTCTGTTTGGCTATGGATTGCTACTATAAGGGCTTATCCTACAGAGATATAGCAGACCAATTCAAACAATTCTATAATTTAGATTTACACCATGAAACGATTAGAAGATGGATTTTAAAATTTAGTCAGATAATGGAAAAATACTCTAAAACATTAACTCCTAAAACTTCGGGGACATGGAACGCAGACGAAACTTTAATTTTAACTAAAAGAGGAGCAAAGAAAGAAAGCCCTACTGGAAACTTTGATTATGTTTGGAATGTTATGGATAATAAAAGTAAATTCTTACTTGCTTCTTTAAACTCTGGTAGAAGTAGAAAGTCAGAAGACGCTAAAAAAGTATTCATGGAAGCACATAAACAGAATGTTAAAATGCCTAATAAAATAATCGTAGATGGTTACGCAGGTTATCAAGATGGTTGCAGAAAAGCATTTAATAATTTTGGAGACCAAAGAAAGATTAAATTTGTATCAATCAAAGGTAAACGAAAGGAAGTAAATAATAATGCAATAGAAGGACATCACTCTATTCAAAAGGAATTTCAGAAAGTAAGAAGAGGAGTTAAGGAAGTTCAAAACTATCAAGACGGCTTTAAAGTGTTTCATAATTTTATTAGACAAAATACAAAGGATAAAACAACTCCTGCCGAGAAATGCGGAATAGGAATAAACGGAAATAGATGGGAAACCATGCTTTTGAACTCAATTAAGCAAACTCAAATTAAACAAGAAGTCCCGATTGCGACAGGAGAGCAAATTTTGGAGATAAGTCCCTAAGATACGACAGAACCTTGGTTAAGAAAACTATATTGCTTCTCTTTCATATTCTGCAACAATCTCCACATGTACTTTAGAAATAATAGTTTTATTGAAGTCAATATAATTTCCAACCGTTCTAGCAAGAAGTTCTTCTCTTAGTTTTTTATCAGTCCAATTAATAGGGTTAGAAAGAATTAAACCATGTACGATTAAGCTGTCTTCAAGTCCGCTTCCTTTAATAGTGAGCGTGGTAATTTCATTCTGTTTATCTATTGTAACTGCATACTTATAACTTGCACCTTCATGTTCTGTTTTTCCTTCATAAGTTTGTCTAGTCATCTTAAAAAATACTATTTTTACTATTTAAACATTTATATGTTTTATATAAAGTGGGGAGAGGAGGACTCGAACCCCCGTAAGCGTAAGCTACGACGGCCTTAACGTCGCCCGTTTGACCACTCCGGCATCTCCCCGTGATAGGATAATTTTAGTTCATGTTATAAATATATCGGAGTGAGAAATATCAAACAATTGTTTAAATAACAAACAAACTGAACTTTTTTAGAAAATATTATTTGAATGCTTTAGTAACTTCATCTAAATTCTTGTTAAGTGCTTTTACTGCTCCTTCAAAAATTTCTTCAGCAGAAATTTGCCCATATGATTCAACAGTGTAAACAATATTATCTGTTGGCGTAACTTTTATGCCCTCAAATTCTTTCAAGTCCCCGACATCTAAATCAAATTTCCAATCATTCTTAACAACTAATTTTCCTGCTTCAAATGCAAAAACTTCAGGATATATAGATGCGAGCTCTTGTCTTTTTTCTGCATCTTTTGCAATCTCTATCTTACTCAAGATTTTATAGAAAACTAAGCCTGGCGAGTATTTCGAATGTTCGATTCCCTTTCCTTGTTTAGCTTTAGCAACAACCGTAACTTCTTGATTCTTATCAACAATCGTCAAGGGTAAATCCTTTAAGACTGAATCTTCGCCTAATTCTCCAGACAAAACTTCTATCTGTTTTCCATCAGCCTTAACGCTCAACTTCATTTCTACAAATTCTCCTTCTTTGACTTTTCTATTTTTTAAAGGAATTAAAGCCATTCTATGTGCAAGCACTTCATCATACAAAGCAGAGTCATTCTTATAAATATCTACCTCATCAATAGCCATTATTGGAATTTCATTAGCGCTTCTTCTCAAAGCATTCGCCAAAGTTAAATTCATATCGGAAAGGAACACTACTTTCTCGTCAGTTTTTATTATTTTTTTTATCATTTTATTTTGATGAATTTTTTATTTTTAAATCTATCTTTAAACTCTTCTTCCTCTTCTTCCGCCGCCTTTCTTTGGTCCTCCACGTGGGACTCTTGTTATATCAGCAATACTTATAATTTTAAATCCTTCTTTGGATAGTGTCTTTACTAAAGCATGTGCTCCGGGACCTGGGCCTGTGCTTGTTGTTTGCCCTCTTACTCTAACATACAAAGAGGTTATTTCATAGTCTTTAGCAACTTCTTTTATTCTTTTAGCAATAAACATAGCAATAGTAGGGTTTGCTTTAAGTCGGTCTTGTTTTGTAATAATTCCGCCAGATATTTTCATTATCGTATTTCCAGCTAAATCTGTTAATTGTGCAACAGTATTATTAAACGTGCTATAAACATTTACAATTCCTGTCTTTGTTGTATCCTTTGCCATTATTCTTTTACTCCTTTAGGTATTAAAGATATTTTGTTTTCAAGCTTTTTAAATACTACAAAAGAAGGAATATTAACTATTCTTCCATCGACTACTACATTCTTATGGGTGATTAATTGTCTTGCTTCAAGAGCTGTTTTTGCTAATCCTTTTTTGAACACAAAAGTTTGTAATCTTCTATCAAGGACATTTTCTGTTGTTAGTGCTAAAACATCGGAAGTTACTTTAACATCTAAACCTATATTTTGTAATCTATTAAAAAATTCCTTACTTTCCTGGCCATTGTTTGAAATTAGCTTTTTAGCCCTTGTTCTAAATTCTGAAACTTTAGCAGCGGCTTTCCAAATTTCGGTTTTATTTTTTAAGCCATAGTCTTTCTGGATCTTATTTTCTCTCTCAATTCTAGATGCTTCAAACATCTTTTTAGGTCTTGAATACAAATTATGTTTTCTTCTAATATCTCCCATTATTTCTTGCCTCCAGCCATAGCTGCTGCATTCGTTTTAGCCTTATTATTTGTTGGTGTTTTACTCATGCCGCTCTTTTTCTTGTTCTTTCTAAAATGTGATTTTGTTCTTTGCCCTCTTACTGGTTGACCTAGAGTATGTCTTACTCCCTTATATGCTTTAATTTTCTTCAATCTTTTAATATCAAAGTCAACTTGCAAGTTCAAATCTGCACCATAAATATGTTTATCTATTCCTTCATCTCTATCATTTCTTCTATTAACTAAGAATCCTGGAACTCCTTTAGGATCCATAACAAACTTTTCAATTTTTTGAATCTCTTCCTGAGTTAAATCTTGTATTTTTTTATGTCTGTCCACACCAGTCATTTTACAAACAATGTTTGAGAACATCCAAGAAACTCCCTTGATATCACAAATACCTCTATAAAGTTTTTTGTCTCCTCTGATATCTTTCTGTAAAATTCTAACTAGCTTTACATACTCTTCTTGTTTAATGTGAGGATTTACCTTCTTTACTTTCTCTTGTTCCTTTGTTATTTGTTGTTCTTCGCTCATCTTATGAATAAATTGTGTCTCTGGATCTCAGTCAACTCCTCAAAAATTCTCTTTTCTATTGCTTTTTGAGGGTCCGGTATTCCCGAAACTCTTGTTTTAATTTCGTTAAACGATTCGAACGGTTTTTTGTCTCTCTCGTCGAGAATCGCTTGACAATGTTTTTTTCCAAGTCCTGGAAGTAATTCAAATTGGTGAAGTCGGGTATTTATAGCTTGCGCTTTATTGAAAAATTCAACAAACTGTTGTTCTTTTTCTTTTACCGCTTTTGAAATAAAATCAGCTAATTGCATTTTTGCACTTTCTGTTAATTTTTCTCTTAACAGTCGTCCTTGTATAAACTGAATCTTATCTCGTTTTCCTTCTCCAATATAGACTTCTTCAGCCTGTTGGAAATTTTCTCCTTTTCTTGGAGCTAATTGTAATAATGTGAAATTATTTTTACCAATTGCTTGAACAACAGGCATGGTCCTTCCTTCCAAAGGATAACCATAAGGTAAGTAATCTAAGACTACTGCAATTTCTTCCTTTTCCATTTTAATATTTCTTCACAACGTCTAATATCTTTGTGATTTCTTCTTGATCTAAAGATACGTCAGAGAGTATTTTAATTAAATCAGTAGCGTCTTGTGGTAAGAAGTTAACAATGTTCACAATGGATTCTTCTTTAAGTTTCATTAAGTCTAATTCTTTTAATTCTTCTGCTAGCTTTTTAGCATCAGCAGGTTTAACTTTATAGAAATATTTAATAAAATCTTTAACTTTCTTAGCTTTTTCTCCATCTCCGATTAATTCTAAAACTTCTGCATATGTTAATGGTCTTTGGTCTTTTATCATTTTAATTTTTTCAAATGGATTGGGTGGATAATAAATTGTTTACTTAAATTACCGTCTAGCATTGAAACTACTTTTGAACGTCCTCTCGTATCTATTATTTTTCCAGTTCTTCCAATAATTCTTTGTGGGAAGGAAGAAGGTATGCTTGCTTCATTTACTACTGCAACAGTGTCTCCAACTTTCATTTCTTTAAAGTATTCACTAAGTTGGATTTTTCCTCGTTGTCTAATACTTTTTTTTACTTGTGCCATTTTTATTTTCTATCTATTTTATGTTTAATTTCTTTTAACATCTTTTCCATAACAAGATCAATTGCAACAAAAGGGTTAATGTCTTGTTGTTCAGACAATACCTTTCCGCCCTTGTATTCTATATGGCCCTTTACCTCGAAGTTATTTACTTTTACTTTTGAGTGTGCCTTTAATTCAAGTTTGATTCTTGTAATCTCAGTAATTTTTTCTATTTTCTGAGCATATTTTTCTACTATTTTCCTAGCGACAAGAATTTCTTCTTTATCGAGGGAATCGAAACCTTCAAACACAATTATGCTGTCATTTGAGTCGGTCTTCATTTAAAACAGACAAAAAAGCCATTTTTAAACCTTCCGACAAAACAAAATTGTTGTCTATTAGATTATTTTGTTGTAGCCTGAAAAATAAAATAAAACCTCTGGGGAACCATCATCTTCTACCGAATTTCTTTCATCGAAGAAAGAAAAAATATTTTTCATAAACAAATTTAAAATAATGCTTATATGAAGATATCTCTTCAATTTTCAAACAGTCTATTTTGACGATTCGCTTACTCTTCCAAGTTCCATATTGCCTTTGGACATCTCATTATTTGTGCCTTCAATGATTGCTGCGAACATCTTTGAACCCCAAACGGCTTGTCCGCATCGGTCACAAACATCCATAGCTCTCTCAGAAGGAACATCGCCCTTACAATATACACAACATTTTTTAGCTACCATTTATTCCTCAATTTATTAATTCCTTTTTTCTACGAAATTCTCTTTTTAAATACTTCTATTCTCGCGGATATAATTCAAAAGATTTAAAAAGAAACAATAGATTTTATTATCATGAAAAAGGTGATTGTCAGTTTAATGTCTCTAGTATTTTTGTTTAGTTTAAGTTTTGTTTTATCCTTAACTAATGCATGTAATCCTTCTGTACAGCTTTTGAGTCAAGATCCATATCCTGCGATTCCCGGAGATTATGTAAAAATGGTGTTCCAAATAGATGGCATCTCAGATTCAGCATGCGGAGATATCTCTTTCGAATTATTAAACAAATACCCTATCTCTTTTGATCCGGGGCAGGAAAGTAAGGTTTCTTTGAAGTCTGGAACCTTTGTTAAGGATTACTCTACCCATAAACTCGTCGCTTTCAAGGTGAGAGTAGATCAAGATGCTGTGGACGGAGATAATCCGGTTGAAACATTGCTTTCAAAAGGAACCTCTGCAGGAATAGAATCTAAAGAATTTAATTTAAATGTAGAAGATACTAGGGCTGATTTTGAAGTTTATGTAAAAGATTTAAGTTTTAGTACAGACTTGGTTACTTTAGAAGTTTTGAACATTGCAAAAGTAGCTGTTAAGTCTATAGCTGTAGAAGTTTTAGACTATCCTGGTTTGGTTATTAAAGGCGCAAAGACAAAGATTATTGGAGACTTAGACTCAAATGAATACACTACTGCGGAATTCGAAGTAAAACCCGTGGAAACAGTTATTCCTGTAAAAATATATTATACTGATAATGCAGGATTTAGAAGGTCAATAGAGAAAAATGTAACATTAATCCCTTCTCTTTTTCAAGAAAGAAAGGCAGACGAGAAATCTACTCCTGTAACAACATATATTCTCTTAGTAGTTATTGTCTTAGGAATTGGATATTGGTTATATCAAAGAAAAAAGAAAAAAGACGCAAAGAAAAGAAATTAAAAAATTTATTTTAGGCTAGATAATCTCTCTTTAGTTTCCTTTCTAATATTTTCCAAAGCTCCTAGAGGTAACTTTTCTGGTTTTCTTTGACAAGTGAAGTCTGTATTTACTAAGTTAACTTTTGTTAAATCTATTTTATATCCATATTCCTTTGCCATTTGTGTGATTACTGCATTCCAAACTTCTTCTCTTACTTCTTCAAAAAACCTTCTTGTTGACACACAATATATGAAGTAAGGAGAAAGTCACTTCTTTGAGGTCCGCCCCAGAATTTACCTGCTGCAAGAGCTGGTTTTTCATATAACCATCCATTTTCAAAAGGAGTAACATTTCTCCTAAACTTAAAAAGACTTCCATAAAATCCATAACTTTCTTGAATCTCTGAGGGTTTTGCGGGGATATATCCTTTAAGTCTTCTTTTAAGAGTACATAATTCTTTATATCCTTTTGTTTCATAAATAAAAGAATTTATCTCTATGGAGTTTACTTCTTTTGTTACTCAGAATAAGTTTATAGTACCCTCCTCAAACATATTGAGTACATTTTCTGGAACTTGCCCTTCGAAATACGCTGTAGCTTCTAAACTTCTTGCTTTATCTTTTTCACGAACAATAACCCTGTCAATATTTGATTTTTCAGTAATTGAAAAATTCTACCCATACTCCATTGAGCCACCCAGCATAACTCCCCTAGTTATTCCTTCCAATTGAGAGGAAATATCTTTTGCTATTTGAAGTCTTTTACTTGTTTCTTCTATTGCTGTCATATAATAAGCTACCTAAATACTATTTAAATAGATTAAGGTGTTGTGTCTCTAGATGGCTATTCTGATCATTCGTATCTCAGTGCATCCACTACATTTGTCTTAGAAGCATTAACTGCAGGTATGACTCCTGAAAGAGCTCCAGTTATCATCGCAAATAAGATACAGCCCAAGAACAGACTGATAGAGTAATGAGGGCTTAAGAATCCCCATCCTAAACTTTTTAATATTTTTCCTCCTGTAAATGTGATTATAAACCCTACACCAACACCTAGGGCCCCTGCTACAAATCCTAAGAACCCGGACTCAAATAAGAAGATGTTAAATACTTCAGAATTTTTTGCACCAATTGATTTAATTATACCTATTTCTTTTGTTCTCTCCAAAACTGAGGTAATCATAGTATTTGCTGTATTAATTGCGGAAACAAAAACTGAAATGAGTGCTATTAAAACAATAAAACCTATAACAATATTTAATGCACTCATATAACTTTGGATTAAATCTTCAAAAGAGGCAACATAATAATCTTCTTTTCCCTTCTTTACATCCCTGGATATTCTCAAATTTCGTTCAATATTCGTAATTGTCGAATTCATATTTTTAATGTCTACTCGACCAATAATCATTGCATAGCCTGCGATACTCGGGAAAAGTATTTTCATAGTTTCTGGAAGAATGTAAATATTGGAGTCATCTTGTGGATTTCCTATTTCATTATAAAAACCAATTACTCTAAAATCCTCGCCATTTAAGGTTAGTTTATCATTAATATCTAATTTTTTAGGGAATATTTTATTATCTAACAAATAACTGTATCCAAGCACAACCTTTTTTACATCCCCAGACTGCAACTCTCTTCCTTTATAAATTTTCATATTAGACAACTCTGAGATAAGATTTTTTTTAGGGTCTAAGGATGCAATCATTACATATTTTAATATATTATTCTTCTCAATCTCAACAACTTTCATATAAACTCCCTCAGCTTCCGTTACGCCTGCACTTCTTTCAACAGCCTTTAAGTCTTTTTCAGAAAATGAAAATGTATCATCCATGCCTGGTGCACTCATTCCTTTTGGAGAAACAGTTACCTTATCTGCTGAGGTTCCTGAGGTAAATGAATTAACATAGTCATACAATCCCCATCCGAAACTAATAAAAATAAATATTGTTGTAATGCCTATAAATATTGAAAAAATTGTTAGAGCACTTCTTGTTTTTCTATGAGCAATATTTTTCAAAGAATATTTTATACTCTCTTCTGACATCATTTTCTCAACGCCTCCACCGGATTCATATTAGCAGCTTTCATTGCAGGAGCAATCCCAGCAATAGATCCTATAGCAAAACTTGCAAATAATGTCGCTATCGCTAAGATCCAGTTTATTTTAAAAGGGTTTTGAGCCCCTATAAAAGCATTAATTCCTTGAATTCCTATAAAACCTATACTGAGTCCTAAAAGCACGCCTATCAAACCACCAACCATGCCTAGCATTCCTGCTTCTATAAAAAATTGGAAGAAAATATCCGAATTTTTTGCACCAATTGCTTTCATTATACCTATTTCTTTTGTTCTTTCCAAAACAGAAGTCGTCATAGTATTGACGATTCCGATAGCCCCAACAAAAATAGAAATAGATGCTATCAAAACAATAAATATCTGTACTCCGGTCAATATAGAATTGACTGTAGATAATGCTGCCTCCGGAGTGGAAACTTCAAAATCTTCATGCCCGATCTTAACACCACGTCTACTTCTTAGTAGCTTTTCAATATCTTTTTTTGCCTGTACCATAACATCTTTGCTCACTACTTTTGCTGCAATTATATCTACACTTTCTCCAAGATTGAGTAATTTTTTCATTTCAGGAGTTTTCATCAAAACAATTTTGTCAAAAATAAAGCTGCCTTTCTTTTTTAGAATACCTATTACTCGGTAAGTCTTTCCTTGTAGGGAAATGCTATCACCTACATTTATTGCCTTGCTAAAACCATTTTTATCCGGATCTGCTAAATCGTACCCAATTACTACTTTATTGGTATCTCCGTCTTGTAATAATCTTCCTTTCTGTGCTTCAACATCAATAGTTTCGTACATGAATTTTTCTTTTTCACCTTCAGGCACATCTGTACCAAAACCAATCACTAACTTATTATTGTATTCCATTCTAAGTGTTTCTATTCTTCTAGGGATAGCGTACTGTATTTTATCAAGTTTTTCGATAGCTGTAGCATCGCTTTCTGTAAGAGGGTTAACTACTCCAGAACCTGGAGCCCCAAAACCACTTATTCCTCCTGCCTGGATAGTTATTATTTCCGTAGAACTTACTCCGAATTGGGAATTAACTGCTAGCTTAAGTCCGTCTCCAAGAGAGATTAGTGAAACAACGGCTATAATTCCTATAACAATTCCTAAAAGAGTCAACCAACTCCTTATTCCTCTTCTCCTTAAATTTCTTAATGCAATAGAAAAATATTCTGATCTCATCTGGATTTTTTTCGAGTTGTTTTTTCGAGTTTTCCGTCCTTAATCCAATAAACAATTTGTGCATGTTTCTGTGCAAGTTCTGGGGAGTGAGTAACCATAATTATTGTTTTTCCTTCTTTATTTAATTTATTTAAAAATTCCATAACAATCTCTCCAGTTTTTGTATCTAAATTTCCAGTAGGTTCATCTGCTAAAATAACTTCAGGGTCATTTGATAGAGAACGAGCAATTGCAACTCTTTGTTGTTGCCCTCCAGATAATTGGTTAGGGTAGTGATCCATTCTGTCATCTAACTCAACAAGTTTTAATAATTCTTCTGCCTTCTTTTGTCGTTCTTCGTAGGAAACTCCTTGAAAAAGCATAGGTAACATCACATTCTCTTTTGCAGTTAAGTTAGGTATTAAATTAAATTGTTGAAAAATGAATCCTATTTTTTTACCTCTGATTTGTGCTAAGTCTGATTCATACAAATCGGCAATGTTATGGTGATCTAAGTAAATAGCTCCCTTTGTAGGAATATCCAAACTCCCAACCAAGTTCATAGCAGTTGATTTTCCAGAGCCTGATGGGCCCATAATAGCGACGAATTCTCCCCTATGGATTTTTAGATCAAGACTGTCTAATGCGTGAACTTTTGATTCGCCCATGTCATAAATTTTATGGACATCTTTTAATTGAATAATTAGTTCCTCTTTTTTTTTGCTCTCTTGAGCTGACTTCGTCGTTCGCATGAAAAAATCAATATCAAAACCTTTAAAAATGCACCGAAATTGATAAAAACATGATAATTCCAATAAGATGTTTTTCGTGCGGTAAGCCAATTGCTCACTTGTGGAAAGACTTTAAAGCAAAAACAGCGAAGGGTGAAGATCCTAAGAAAGTTTTAGATGAGTTGGGTTTGGACCGATATTGTTGCAGAGCTATCTTCTTAGGACAAGCAGACAACATTGAATTAGTTAATAAATTCAAAAAATATTAGTTTTACTATCTTTCTATAATTATCTTTTATATAGTAATATAATTAATTAGTGCTGAATTTCTATATAAATTTTTATAAACTCTTTTTTTATAATATGCCTTATGGTCGAAAAGAAAGTATTCATTAGTGGTTGTTTTGATTGTTTTCATAGTGGCCATGCTGAATTTCTAAGAACTGCTGCAGAACTGGGAGACGTTTATGTTTCTGTCGGTTCTGATAAAAATGTTTATTTTTTAAAAGAAGTAAAGCCCACGTTTACTGAAAAAGAAAGAAGATTTATTGTAAGTCAAATAAAAGGGGTAAAGGAAGCCTTTGTTTCTAAGGAGATGGGGAAAATAGATTTTCTAGAAGACTTAGAAAGAATAAAACCAGACATTTTTGTAGTTAATGAGGAAGGGCATACTAAAGAGAAAAAAAGAGTGTGTGCGGAAAAAGGAGTAGAATATATTGTTCTTAAGAGAACACCACAAGAAGGATTACCAATTAGAAGTTCTACTGAACTTCGGTCTAAAACTTCCAGAATACCTTTTAGACTAGACTTATGTGGTGGTTGGTTAGACCAACCATATGTTTCGGAAGTTTATCCGGGCCCAGTTATTACTATATCTATAGAACCAGATTCTCAATTTAATTTTAGAAGCGGCATGGCCTCTTCAACAAGAAACAAAGCAATTTCTCTTTGGCAAGATAATTTACCAGAAGAGGATCCGGTGCATTTAGCGAAAGTTCTTTTTAGTTTTGAAAATCCGCCAGGCACTCGAGAGAAAGCTATTGCTGGCGCACAAGACGCAATAGGAATTGCAATTCCGGGAATTGCTTATTCTTTTTTTGATAAGGAATACTGGCCTAAAGAGATAAAGCAATGCTCGCAAGAAGACGTTATTTCTTGGCTAGAGGATAGAATTTATTTAGCTGAATTAAAACCTAGAGGGGCGGAATATTCTCCATTTACTGGCGCCCAAATAACTACTGAAAACGTTAAAGCTCTTTCTTTTGCAGCGGAAGATTGCTATAAAGCTATCTTGCGTAAAGACTTTTCTCAGTTTGCTAATTCAGTTCGTAAAGGGTTTGAGACGCAATCTGCTTTGTTTCCAGCAACATTCCCCGATTGGATAAATCCCGTCTTACAAGAGTACCGAGAGCAGGGAGCTGTGGGGTGGAAACTTTCAGGAGCAGGTGGTGGTGGATATTTGGTTCTAATTTCTGAAAAACCCTTAAAAAATACTAGGAAAATACATATTAGGAGAAAATAATTTATTAACTTCAAAACAAATTACCTTTGGATAATTATAGGATTCCTTTAAGTCTTGGAGAATATAAATAGTTTAATTTCATTTTTCCATCAACTGCATACGTTTATGTATAATTAGCCATTATTCATACTATTATTTAAACGTAAATATTTAAAAAGGAACTTTTCTTTTAAGTTTAATGCAAAAAAGAGTTACTCTTAGCCTGGATGATAAAGTTTACAAAAATTTTCAGGAGTTTTGCGAGGATAATGATATAATAGTTTCTAAAAGAATTGAAAGATTAATGAGTGAAATGTTGGAGAAAAAGAAAGTTTTAAAATGAGTAAAAATAAAAAAAATGAGGTGAAAAAAGCGATGATAATAAATAGATTTTTATTTTTCGGAATTTTGTTTTCTTTGTTTTTATCTACAAATGTTTTGGCTACTGATGGGACTGGCGGAAATATAACTCATGACGGAGATTATACGGTTCATACTTTTGTATCTAACGGAACTTTTGTCCCCCCTATGGGAGTGGCTAATTTAGAGGTTTTGGTTGTTGCCGGAGGAGGAGGGGGTGGTGGACCTGACAATGTAAATGGCGGGGGAGGGGCCGGTGGTTTAATTTATAACAATAGTTTCACAGTATCTACTCAGACATATAATATAATTATAGGCAATGGTGGAGCGGTAAATTCTAATGGAGAGAATTCTAGTTTTGGTATGTTAAATGCAGTAGGCGGAGGTAAGGGAGGGTCAGGAAGTGCGCCAGGTTCAGGAGGCTCCGGCGGAGGGGGCGGAGGGGCCTCGTCTAGTCCAGCAGGTGGTGCTCCAGTAATTGGACAGGGAAATGCTGGCGGTAATGGTATTTATTCTGGATTTACAGCTCCCTCGGGGGGCGGTGGTGGAGCTGGATCTGCAGGTAAAAATGGAACTAGCCTTGGTGGTGGAGATGGCGGAAATGGATTAAACTATTCTATTAACGGAACGAATGTTTACTATGCTGGTGGCGGAGGGGGGGGTGCCTGGAATGGTGCATCAGCTTGTGCAACTGGCGGGCTTGGAGGCGGAGGTAATGGTGGAGCTAATATACCTGGAGTTTGTGGTGTAACTTCCTCTACTGCAGGAGCTGCGAATACAGGTGGTGGGGGCGGCGCGAGTGCTTTTGCATCAAATTCTAAACCTGGCGGTTCAGGAGTTGTTATTGTAAGATATCTTTCGTCAGGTATTGGTTTTTCTACAAGTACTACTTCTGGAAATAATTGGATCTTTGTAAATTTTAGTTATATGAATGAATCGGCAATGTCTTCAAACATTATTAATCTTTTTAATTCTTCTGGATTTGTAAATTCATCTAATTTAAGAGGAGTTAATTTTACTTCTTTGGCTGAAGGTAATTATTATGTTAATATTACGGTAACTAATCTGACTGGACAAAATCTTTCTACAGAAACAAGAATTATGTTTGTTAGTGCTTCGGGCCCCGGATTTGAGTTATTAACTCCTGAAAATAACACCCTTACTGGAAATGTATCTATTAATTTTACAGCAAATATCTCAGATATAAATTGGATAAAAAATGTAACATTAAATATTTTTAAAAATAATGTTTTGTATAATAAAACTTATTTTAGTAGTTCTCCTGTTGCAACCACTGGTCCGAACTATTCTTTGAGTTTTGATGGTAGTAATGATTATGTTAGTATAGCACACAGCACAATTTTTAGTGTAACTAATATTTCATATTCTCTTTGGTTTAAAAAAACGGGAGCAAATTCTGGAGATTATGCCTATATAATAAACAAAAGAGCAAACGCAGCAGGAACAGAAGCCGGGTGGGGGTTATTACAAAGAACAGATAATACTCTTATGGTTTATGCAGGAGGTAGCGGTTCTAGTGATTTAGAAACAACCGTAATACCTTCTTCAACAAATTACAATATGATAACTGTAACAATGGATAGTACAAATGTTGCTAATAATGTTAAATTATATATAAATGGGGTTCTGAATACTTCCTTTAGTAGAGGGGCATTATCATTAAGCAACACCTATCCTGTAGCAATTGGTGCATCAAGAACAGGTGTACAATTAATAAATGGTTCGATTGATGAAGCTTTAATTTTTAACAGAAGTTTAAATTCAACAGAAATCGCTGCATTATATAATTCTGGAAATGGTTTATATGCAGATACTTCAATTGCTCCATTTAATTCTGGTTTAGTTGCAGGTTATCATTTTGATGAAGGAAGTGGAACAACAGCAATTGATATTACTGGAAGAAGCAATGGAACCTTAACTAATGGTCCAACTTATGTAGCGGGCAAGGTTTTACCCTTGGTAGACTGGGTAAATTATACCTCCGGATCTGTAGGTTCCATTTTTTCAAGAGTTTATGATCTAGTAGATGGGATCTACACTTGGTTTTTTGAAAGTTATGATGCTGGAGATAATTATAATATTTCTGTAAATTCAACTTTGACGGTAGATGCAAATGCTCCGCAAATTAGTTTTGCAACTGCTAGTAGAATTGGAGGGGTCGTAACTCAGGATGGGGCTTATACTGTTCATACTTTCTCGTACACCGGTTCTGAGCAAAATTTTACGATAGGGAGTAATACCAATGCGACTATTTATACATGGGGTGGCGGCGGAGCGGGCGGAACTGCAGGAGGCTGGATTTATGGCGCAGCAGGGGGGGCGGGAGGAGCGGCAAATGGAACAGTAAGTGTGGCCTTAAATACTAATTATTCTATTGTTGTGGGTGGCGGGGGGGTAGTAAATAGTTTTGCTAGTGCATATGGGGGTGGAGGAAAAGCCTCAAATAATAATGCAGATAACAGATATTCTGGCGGAGGCGGCGGATATTCAGGATTATTTTTATCTTCGGTTTCTCAAGCGAATGCATTACTAA